>Ga0187833_10004214_pt1 | contig 14155 bp, 10 predicted proteins | sample ETNtaG_37_FD_167968 | JGI IMG/M metagenome (GOLD analysis project Ga0187833, IMG submission 167968) | Marine microbial and viral communities from oxygen minimum zone, Eastern Pacific Ocean - ETNP2014_SV_400_PacBio MetaG (Illumina Assembly) | ecosystem: Environmental > Aquatic > Marine > Hypoxic... | reverse complement strand
GGGGTTCATCCGCCGGCGCGCTTTGGTGAGCTAGTGGAAAAAGATGGAAAGGTGAACGTTTTTCAAGAGAAGCCACAAACATCTCAGGGCATGATCAACGGTGGATTTATGGTATTCAACAAGGGAATGTTCGATTATTTGAAGGAAGATGAAAACTGCGATTTTGAGATTGGGCCCCTTGAAGAAATTGCCAAAGCAGGTGAGGTGATGGTCTATCGGCATGAAGGGAATTGGGAATGTATGGATCATGGAAGAGATGTAGTTTACCTAAATAAACTTTGGAATGAGGGAAACGCATTCTGGAAAGTGTGGTAAATGCTCAATCAAGTAATTTGGAAAGATAAGAAAGTATTAGTCACTGGCCATACCGGTTTCAAGGGGTCTTGGCTGTCTATCTGGCTAAAAATGATGGGTGCAAAAGTGATCGGTTACGCACTTGAACCTTATACAGATCGGGATAATTTTGTTCTTACAAAATTGGAGGAAAAAATAACGCATATTATCGGTGATGTACGAGATTATCAGAAACTCTATGATGTTTTCATTAAGTATGAACCAGAATTTGTATTCCATTTAGCAGCACAGCCAATAGTTAGGGAATCATATTTAAATCCGAAAGAGACTTTTGATGTAAATATTGGAGGTATTGTAAACTTGTTGGAATGCTGCCGGTTAACAGAATCGATAAAGGTCATTGTAAACGTTACAACCGATAAGTGCTATGAAAATAAGGAATTGATCCGGGGCTATCAGGAGAATGACAGATTGGGAGGTTATGATCCCTACAGTTCCAGTAAAGCAGGATCAGAGATTGTAACTGCAGCATACAGACAATCCTTTTTTAATCCCAAAAAGGTCAATGAACATGGTAAAAATATTGCATCAGCCAGGGCAGGTAATGTCATAGGCGGCGGTGACTGGCAGATAGATAGACTTATACCCGATTGTATGGCTTCATTAGAAAAAATTGAACCTGTTATTATAAGGAATCCTTCAGCTGTTCGACCCTGGCAGCACGTATTAGAGCCACTTTCCGGTTACTTGCTTCTGGCTGAGACAATGTTTGAAAATCCCGGTCAATATTGCGAAGCATGGAATTTCGGTCCTGAAAAAGGAAGTATGAAACCTGTTGGTGAAATTGCTGATTTAGTGGTCCAAAACTGGGGTGAAGGTTCCTGGCAGGATTGTTCAGAAAAAAATGCGCCCCATGAAACAAATATTCTTAAACTGGACATAAGCAAGGCAAGAACTAGACTGGGATGGAACCCGGTACTCTCTATTGAACAAGCAGTCACTGCGACGGTAGATTGGTATAAAAGTTATAAGGAAAAAGATATATATAAATTCAACAACCAACAAATTGAATCCTATATTAATTAAAGTTTTTGATATTAGTTAAGATTATAAAATGAAACAGGAGGAGACAAAAATAAGAGAAGAAATTTTTGAAAAGGTGCGGGACTTATACAGTCTGAAATTCAAAAATAAACAGTTTATTCCACGTAAGACACCTGTGAGATATGCTGGCCGCGTGTTTGATGAACGAGAATTAATCAATTTAGTAGATGCTTCTTTAGATTTCTGGCTCACAGCGGGTCGGTATGCTGAAGAATTCGAATCACGGTTTGCAGAATATTTTGATGTTTCCGATGCAATCTTGGTTAATTCAGGTTCATCAGCTAACCTTATTGCCTTGAGTACGCTTACATCAAAAAAACTGGGAAATAAACGGCTAAGACCGGGGGATGAGGTCATTACCGTTGCTGCAGGATTCCCAGTGACGATCGCACCCGTTATTCAAAATGGATTAATCCCGGTTTTTGTGGATGTAAATATTGGCACCTATAACGCTATACCGGAGCAAATAGATAAAGCTATCAGCTCCAAAACAAGGGCAATATTTATGGCACATACCCTTGGTAATCCCTTTGAGCTAGACAGTGTTATGGAGATCGTAGAAAAACACGACCTGTGGTTGGTAGAAGATAATTGTGATGCAGTGGGGAGTACATATCACGGCAAGTTAACCGGCACTTTTGGACATCTGGCAACCGTTTCGTTTTACCCGGCTCACCATATGACATTGGGTGAAGGTGGCTGCGTGCTTACAAATGATGATGAACTTGCACACATTGCCCGTTCTTTTCGGGATTGGGGCCGTGACTGCTATTGTGGGCCAGGTGAGAACAATACGTGTGGGAAAAGATTTACACAGCAATTTGGAACCCTTCCAAATGGATATGACCATAAATACGTTTATTCAGAAGTTGGATATAACCTGAAAGTTACCGACATGCAGGCGGCCATTGGTGTAGCCCAACTGGATAAACTTGAAGGATTCACTCAAAAGCGGAAAGAAAACTTTAAAAAACTTTATGAGGGTTTAAAACCATTTGAAGATAAAATAATATTACCACAGGCAACTCCGAATAGTAACCCGTCCTGGTTTTCTTTTCTCATAACAGTTAGGAAGAATGCAAGGTTCAGTCGGAATGAACTGACAAGTTTCTTAGAACAGAACGGTATTGAAACCCGAAATCTTTTTGCCGGGAATTTAATGCGCCAACCCGCATTCCAGGATAAACCATTAAGGAAAATCAATGATTTGGAAAACACTGACTATATCATGAATAACACCTTTTTTGTAGGTGTTTATCCGGGTATTGATGATGCGCAGAATCAATATATGTTAGATACATTTACAAAGTTTTTCCAGAATAATTAATGCCCACACCTGTAAAACTACCTGCAGAAGTTAAGAATATTATCTATCATGCAGTCGGCGTCAAATCGTTCATTATGGAACCATTGAGATCCTGTCCGAATTTCAGACCGGGACAGTTTCTGCATCTGGCGATCGACGAATATGATCCCAGTTTTCACTGGCCGGAATCACGGGTATTTTCGATTGCTAACTCTCCAACCCGCAGGGATAAACTTCGGATAACCTTTTCAGTGAAGGGTGATTTCACTGAAAGAATGTATAATGAAGTAAAAAGGGGTGATATTTTATGGCTGAAACTGCCCTATGGAAGTTTTTCGTTCCCCGATAGTGGAACGAAAATTGTTTTAATTGCCGGCGGTACCGGAATTACACCATTTGTTTCATTTCTTGAATATGCGATCGATAAAAAAATAAATATAAAGATCAATTTATATTACGGTGTCAGAAACCCAAAATTTTTGATTTTCAGTGAATTGTTAAAAGAATGTCATGAAAATCTCAATAATTTTTATTGTAATATTTATGTTGAAATGGAAAATCATAAATATACATTGAATGATGTAAAAGATGGCACCTTATCAATCAAAACGATTATAAAAGAAAATAGTAATAACACAGATACTATTTATTACCTTTCAGGGCCCCAGCAAATGATTGATATATTTAGAAAAGATATGATAAAAAATGAAATTAAAGTAAACAATATTATAGTTGATGAATGGGAATGAAAGTTTTTATTAAGTCCGCCCAATTTGTTTGGCTTAATTATATCTTCAAAACTTTACACAATACAATGAAAGCCACAATTTTTTTTAATTCTGTGAAATCAATTTTACGGTGAGACTACCTAATAAAATAAAAGGGGAATATTGTTATGTCTGAGGACAAAAAAACAAACCAGTTTGCTAAACATGCGATAGCGGTGATGAAAACCGAAAAGAAAAAAATTTCTATTTTGAAGTTAAATACGATGAAAAAGAAGAAAGAACCTGTTGCTTGGGTAACAGCTTATGATTTACCGTTTGCTTACGCTGCAGAACAAGCAGGCATTGATCTAATACTTGTTGGGGATTCAGGTGGAATGGTTCAATTAGGTTACAAAACTACCAATCCGGTGACAATGGATGAAATGATAACTTTGGCAAGTTCTGCTCGTAGGGGTGCTCCAAATACATTCTTAATTGGAGATATGCCTCAAGGATCTTATGAGCCTTCTTCAAGAGATGCTGTGATTAATGCTTTACGGTTTGTTAAAGAAGCAGATTGTGATGCCATAAAGTGTGAAGGCGGAGAACGGATTATAGATAAGGTAAAAGCTATGGTTGATGCTGGAATACTTGTTATGGGACATCTTGGTCTTACCCCTCAAAGCACATCTTCTTTCGGGGGATATAGAGTACAGGGTAAAACTGTAGAAAGTTTTGAAAAAACTCTGAAGGATGCGTTTGAATTGCAGAAAGCGGGTATTTTTGCACTCTTATTGGAGGCTATGCCTGCTGAGCCTGCGGGTCAAATTGCCAAACAATTAGATATCCCGGTTTACGGTATTGGAACTGGAGATATGGTTAATGGCCAGCTCGTAATTATGCATGATTTAATGGGGTTTTATCAACCATTTAGGCCTTGGTTTGCAAAGTGTTATATACCGGAAGTGGCCAAAGGATTTGCGGATTATATTGTGAGTTTAGATGACCACAGGCAGGTTGGTCGCGAACATCGCAGAGATGGATTGCTCGTACTGGCTGAAATGGCGGTATTAAAATATATAGAGGACGTAAAAAATAAAGTGTTTCCAGGTGAAGAGTATTCGTATGCAATCGGGGATAAACAATTAGCGCTACTGAAAAAATCTGAATATTGGAAAGAATGACGTTTTATCATGAATCGAGTTTCTGATTACATTATAAAATTTCTTGAAGACCGTGGTATAGAAGATGTTTTTATGATATCAGGCGGTGGTGCAATGTTTCTGAACGATGCTGTCGCCCTAAACGATAATGTAAATGCCCTTTTTTGTCATCATGAGCAGGCTTGTGCCATGGCTGCCGTTGGATCCGCTAAGTATTTAAATGATATATCAGCTGCTGTCGTAACAACCGGGTGTGGCACCACAAATGCACTTACAGGATTGTTGGACGCATGGCAAGATAGTGTGCCATGTTTGTTTATTTCCGGTCAGGTAAAAAGGCTAGAAACCACAAGAAATTCCGGTTTGGCTCTGAGACAGTTTGGTGTACAAGAACTCGATATAATTCCAATAGTAGAAAGCCTGACAAAATATGCTGTAATGGTAAACGAACCCTCCGAGATTGCTTATCATATGGAAAAAGCATATTCAATAGCAACTGATGGAAGGCCTGGCCCTGTGTGGATTGATGTTCCTATGGATGTCCAAAGTGCGATTATTAGTGAAGATGAGTTGGTTCACTACCATGTAGAGAAAAAAATGTCGTCAATTAGCAAAGGCGATATCACATTCATTAGTGATCTTCTAGAAAAAGCAGAAAGACCAATTGTGCTTGCAGGCAATGGTGTTCGCCTTGCTGACTCTGTGGAAGAATTGAGATTATTTGTTAAAAATGTGTCTATTCCTTGTGTAGTCTCATATCTAGGTGTGGATTTCTTTGAGCAAGACAATTGGAATTATATAGGGAGACTTGGTATAAAGGGAGATAGGGCCGGCAACTTTGCGATCCAAAATTCAGATCTAGTTATTTGTATTGGATGTAGATTAAGTGTAGCACTAACAGGGTTTGAGTATGATAAATTTGCTAGGGAAGCAAAGTTAATCGTGGTTGATGTGGATTCTGAAGAACATAAGAAAAAAACAGTAAAAATCGATTATTTGTTTGAATCGGACGCCAAACTTTTCCTAAAGAATATTAATAGTATCAAAATCAAAAAAAACTGGAATAGGTGGTTAGAGAAATGTAATGAATGGAAAGAAAAGTGGTTAACAATTCAACCTGAATACAATGAAAAAGAAGTCAATAAATATGAGTTTATTGAAGCTTTGTCTGAGCAGCTTCCGGATGATAGTGTGATAGTGACAGACGCAGGTTCTTCTGGATATGTTACTTATCAATCTTTAAGAATCAAATCAACTAAACAAAGATTGATTACATCTGGAGCACAAATGGATATGGGTTTTACTATTCCTGCGAGTATTGGTGTATCTGTAGCAAGTAATAATAAGACAGTAGTGGGAATTACTGGAGACGGGTCGTTTCAGTTGAATATACAAGAATTACAAACTATTGTTCACAATCAAATACCAGTAAAGATTTTTGTATGGAATAATAATGGATATTTATCTATTAGAACGACACAACACAAATTTTTTAATAAGAGATATTATGGCACGGATTCAACTTGTGGTGTTTCTTTTCCAAGCACAGAAGAAATATGCAAAGCCTATGGGTTAAGATTTTTTCGGATTGAGAACAGAAATCAACTCAAAAAAACTATTGAAAAGACTCTTTCTGTGAAGAAACCAGTGATTTGTGAGGTCATTTGTCCCACTGATCAGGAGATTATTCCAAACGTGAGTTCCGTCAAGAGGAAGGATGGAACTCTGATGTCAAAGCCCCTTGAAGATATGTATCCATTCTTAGATAGGAATGAATTCTATAACGAGATGATCATAAAGCCCATTGAAGAAAAATAAAGTTTTAGCATCTTAAATATAATGAGTGATATAACAAGAGGAAATCCTCTAGCCCCCGATCTTGAACATATTCTTGAGCATACCGGCGACCTGTGGGAAAACATCCGAGAGGCAAGGATTTTTATAACAGGCGGGACAGGATTTATTGGGTGTTGGTTATTAGAAAGTTTTATCCATGCCAATGAAAAGCTTGGATTAAATGTTAATGCGGTCGTACTTACACGGAATTATGAGGTTTTTCATAAAAAATCACCTCATTTAGCAACCCATCCAAATGTAAAATTTCATATTGGAGATGTACGTGATTTTAAGTTTCCAAAAGGTGAATTTTCTCATATTATTCATGCTGCTACGGAAGCAAGTACAAAATTGAATGAAGAAAATCCTCTATTGATGTTTGATACTATTATCCAGGGTACAAGGCGAACCCTTGATTTTGCCGTTACATGTGGGGCAAAAAAATTCCTGCTTACTAGTTCCGGAGCAGTATATGGTAAACAACCACCAAATATCAGTCATATTTCAGAGGATTATAAAGGGGCACCTGATCCAACAGATATTGCTTTTTCTTATGGAATGGGAAAGCGTACAGCAGAACATTTATGCATACTTTATTCTAAAAAACATGATATAGAAACAAAAATCGCCCGCTGCTTTGCTTTTGTAGGACCATATTTGCCACTTAATATTCATTATGCGATTGGGAATTTTATTCGAGACGGCTTGAAAGGTGGACCTATTCAAGTTAAAGGTGATGGAAAACCATATCGATCTTATTTATATGCGGGAGATTTAGTAATCTGGCTTTGGACAATATTGTTTAAGGGAGAAACATGCAGGCCTTACAATGTCGGTTCAGAAAATGATTTGACAATTGGTGATTTAGCTAACACAGTCGCCAATAATTTTAACCCGCGGCCCGAGGTTAAAATATCCAAAACTATAACAAAAAGAATTACAGTTGAAAGATATGTTCCCGCTGTAGAACGTGCCATTGCCGAACTTGGACTAAGAGAATGGGTAGGACTCAACGATTCTATAAAAAAAACTGTAACTTGGTATTCATAGTCGTACTTTGTTGAAAAAAATATGGATTAGATGCTCAATCTATCTATCAAAGAGTGAGAGAAAAAATAAATGGTCAATGAGAAAATAGTAATGAATTCAACATTAATAAGTGTGGTTACCCCTTGTTATAATGAAAAAGGAAATGTTGAAGAACTATACCAACGGGTAAAATCAGTTTTCGATATTTTAGATGGTTATACTTATGAGCATATATTTATAGATAATGCTTCATCTGATGGTACAGTTACAATTCTTAAAGATATTGCTGCGAGGGATAAAAATGTAAAGATTATTATTAATACTAGGAATTTTGGCCATATCAGATCGCCTTATCATGCAATGATGCAAGCCAAAGGGGATGCAGTAATTTTAATTGTTTCTGATCTACAAGATCCACCTGAAATGATTCTAGATTTCATCAAGAAATGGGAAGAAGGATATAAATTAGCTATAGGTATTAAGACAAAGAGTAAAGAATTTTTCCTTTTCTTTGGTATAAGGAAAATCTATTATTATTTGGTCAATAAACTTTCGGATACAGAACTGGTGAAGAATTTCACCGGGTTTGGATTATATGATAAAGAGGTGATCGATAAGCTGCGGATAATTGACGACTCTTACCCTTATCTAAGAGGACTGATATCCGAATTTGGGTACGATTTTGCAAAGATTGAGTTTGAACAGCCACGAAGAAAGAGGGGATTTACCAAGAATAACTTCTATACTCTTTATGACATGGCCATGCTTGGTATCACGAACCACTCTAAAGTACCTCTTAGGCTTGCGACTTTTTTAGGTTTTGGTGTTTCAACTGGCAGCTTTCTGATAGCTCTATTTTACCTTGTTTACAAGATTATTTTTTGGCAAGGACTTGAAGAAGTTGCGATACCATTAATCTATATAGGGTTATTTTTCTTTGGTGCCGTACAATTGTTTTTCATCGGAATTATAGGCGAGTATATCGGATCCATACATACGCAGGCATTGAAACGTCCAATGGTAATTGAAAAAGAAAGGATTAATTTTGAATAACATGTTATTAATTCATCCAGCATCCGAAAAATTTGGCGGCCCAATGCTTTCAAGTTTTGTACCAGTAGAAATACCTGTATCCCTAGGAACCCTGTCTGCATATCTTAAGAAATATGATATCAACGCCAAAATTATCGATGAGGAAATGATAAACATTACTCCTTCGATTTTGAGAGAAGCTGTTGAAAATATGGAAAGACCATATATATTTGGAATTACATGTTTGACTGCACATGTGAGAAGGTCATATGAAATAGCACAGATGATCAAAGAAATTTATACGGACTCTATTGTAATAACTGGTGGTTTACATCCTACCACATTGCCTGATGAATCACTCAACACTGGTTTTGTGGATTATGTTGTTAGAGGCGAAGGCGAAGAAATTATGCTTCAGCTCTATCGTGCCATTAGGGGTGAAGGTAATCCAAGAGATATCTTGGGCGTATCCTATATTGAAGAAGGTGTTATAAAGTCTAATAGCCCGGCGTCTCTAATTCCTGATATTAATGTCATACCAAATTTTCCTTACCATGAATTTGATCATGATAGATATGATTTTGGAATGCTCGTATCCTCTAGAGGTTGTCCTTATAGATGCTCTTACTGTAGTCAACGCCTATTGACAGGTACTACATATCGGTATTTATCCCCAGAAAGAATTATCGAACAACTTGATATTCTTGTTAATACATATCATCAAAAACAGGTGGTATTTTTTGATGATAATTTTTGTCTTGTAAATAAACGGGTACATGATTTGTGTGATATGCTCATTGAAAATGGATTTCCTGAAAAGGTATCTTTAGGTGTTCAGACTCGTGCTGATAATGTCTTGCATGGAGGTGATGACTTGGTACGCCATATGGCAGAAGCTGGCTTTAGTAATTTAGGCTATGGTTTAGAAACAGGTGTTCAGCGTCTTGCTGATATTACACGCAAAGATGAGACAATTGAACAGCATTTGGAAGCTACTTGGCTAGCGAAGAAACATGGTATGACAGTATCTTTATTTATGATTTTTGGTATGCCTACTGAAACTAGAGAAGATCGTAAAATCAGTTATGATGTAGTTGGGCAGGCTATGGTAATTGAGACAAAGTTTAACAATATGATACCTTACCCAGGTACTCCAATTTATGAAGAGGTGAAAAATACCGACCGACTTGTCATCAGCGAAAATTGGGGTAATTTTAATAGTACTTTAGCAATGACAAGATCAATATTTGACAAAACCCCCTTGCCTTATGTTCCAGAAACTTGTTCAGAATGGGAATTAAAACGTGATATTATTCGTTATAATTATAAATCATATTTATTAAATGCTCGTGCTATAAAACGTATTCTAACTGGGCAAAAAGGATCAAGTTGGTTTTTATTACCTGATAAATGGTATTTAAGTTTAAGCACATGGGTGGCATTGTTTCACCTCGGCTTTAACGTCATCGTAAATCTTACCATGGCTCTTTTACCTATTTGGATTACTGAGCCAATTATGTGTGCATATGATAAGAAATTGAAAAAGCGAAAAAGAATTAAAAACTATGACCCCAATAGCTATGAAATAAAGGATTGGGATAAGGATGAAACTAAAAATATTATGCGTAGATTGAAAAAAGCAAAAGATCATTATAAAGATACTGGAGATATCAAGCTAGTAACCAATGATTCTTACAATAATGATTTCTAATATTGATATATTACCTGGTATGTCCTGGGAAAATGTATCGGGTTGGGGCCTTGTTAATAAATCTAAATCATTGGTTTATTATGCTAAAACATTGGATGATTGCATTAAAGTCATTCAATTTGCTAAAGCTAATGGTTTATCATTATTATCTTCAGGTAAGGGCTATACATTTGGTGATATGATTATAAATCATCAAAATATTATCGTAAAAACAACCAAAATGGATAAAATCATAAGTTGGGATAAAAATACTGGTAATATTATTGTTGAACCAGGAGTAATGGTTGCGGATGTTTTAATGAAATCACTCCCATACAATTGGGTACTTTGCTCAATTCCTGGGGGATTAGAAGTAACAATTGGAGGAGCTGTTTCCAATAATATTCATGGCAAAGATTCATGGAAAGTAGGGAATTTTGGTGATAGGGTTGTTAGCTTAAAGATGGTCACGGCTAGTGGAGAAATTTTAAGCATTAATAAAATTGAAAATAAGCAATTATTTAATGCTGTCATTGGAGGTATGGGTTTATTTGGTATTATTATTGAAATTACTCTTCAGTTACAAAAGGTCCCGTCGGCCTATGTAGAGCAAAAAATAATTCCAACATCAAATGTTCAGGAATCTATTGATCTACTTGAAGATGCAAAAAACCATGCTGATTTCTCAATTGCTTGGGTTGATGCTTTTTCAAAAGGTTCAAAACTTGGTCGAGGATATGTTTCAATGGCAAAGTGGGTGGATGAGGATATTGAAATTGACCAAAGCAGATTGGTGAAATCACTTACACTATCTAAAAAATTATTTGATATGTTGCCTGCAAAGCCAAGTTGGGCTCTTTTCCGCCCATTCTATAAACCTTCAAACATGAAATTCGTTAATGCTTTAATATTTACATTAAATGGAATGAAATATAATAGTAATTCCTCATATGGTAATAAATTGCTCTTTTCAGAGTATAATTTTATGCATAATAAAATTCCAGATTTTAATTATGTTTACTATCCTTACGGGTTTTTAGAAATTGAATTCTTATTCCCAGAAAAATATGGATATAAACCAATTGCCGAATGTTTAACTATTTGCCAGCATTTAAACTGTGAATCGATGATAAGTGCTATTAAAGTACATAAAAAGGATAACTTTTATATTTCATTCTCATCTGACGGTTATAGTTTTACTATTGACATACCATTACGGGGAAGGAAAATAAATGAAGTATATAAATCTATGAATGAAATATTAAACCATTCCATGAAATATGATGCTTTAGTATACTTAGCTAAAGATGAGTATTTGCCTAAAATGATATTTAATAAAATGTATCCTAGATATAAAGAGTTCCTAATAATAAAAAACCGAATTGATCCATCTGGTTTATTCCAATCAGATATGTATCGCCGTTTGCTCCAAGACTAATCTTTTAGATTATATAATAAACTATACTTTAAAAAGTACACTCAAGTAAAACTACAAAACTAAGCTAAAAAATAAAAAGTTAATACAAAAGGGGATTTAATAGAACTCCCCCATCGTTTTTAAACAGGAATTACAAATGATAAAACTTAATGAAATTGCCAATTTACCTATTCAAGAAATAAAGAAATATTATAGGCAATATATAAACATAGGTACACCGAAAATATTGAATATGTTGGGTTTTGATAAACTCGAGCCAGAATATGCTGAGGGTATGTTTATTTATACAAAAGACAAGAGAAAAATATATGATTTTACTGGAGGAATTTCTGTGCTTAATCTTGGGCACAATCATCCTCGGATATTAGCTGCTAGGAGTAAATTTAATGAATCAAAACATATGGAAGTTTGGAAATTATTCCTTTCACCATATTTGGCTGTTTTATCTAAAAATTTAGCGGAAATTTGTCCCGGTGATCTCAATTATTCGTTTTTTTGTAATAGTGGAGCCGAGGCTAATGAAGGTGCACTAAAAATTGCATCTAAATACCAGGGTTCAAAAAAGGATAAAATTATATATACTGATGTTTCATATCATGGTAAAACTCATGCTACATTATCTGTTTCTGGTATTGAAAAATCAAAGAAATATTTCAAGTTATTAGAAGGTTGTGTCCAGATCCCATATGGTGATTGTAATGCATTGGAAGAAGTAATTAATGAGCACATTAATCAACATACAAAAAAGAATGATATTGCGGCACTGATCATCGAAGCAGTTAATGCCGGTACCGTGACAATTCCACAGTCCGGTTATTTACAAAAGGTAAGAAAGTTATGTACAGAAAATGATATTTTATTGATAATAGATGATATTTTTTGTGGTTTTGGAAGAACTGGCGCTATGTTCTCTTTTCAACATGAAAATATAGTGCCAGATATTTTTACGGTTTCAAAATCCCTTGGTGGTGGTAAGGCCTCTATAGCAGCGTATGTTGTAAGAGATCATATATATAAAAAGGCTTATGGTGATATGAAAAATTATATGATTCACTCCTCAACCTTTAATGGGCTTGGTGAAGAATGCTATACTGCAATAGAAGCCATAAATGTAATTATTGAGGAAAATCTGGTAGAGAATTCAAAAAATATGGGTAAATACTTACGTCGTGGATTAAATCAATTAAAGAAAAAATATCCGGATATCATTCTTGATGTTAAAGGGATAGGTTTGTTAAACAGTTTAGTCTTAAGCAGGCCCGGCGAAAAAATTATTAACACCCTTGGTAGGGGTATTTCATTTTTTAAAGATCTAGGTGATGGTGTTTTTTCTGGGATCGTAGTCTCACAATTATTGCATAAGTATAGCATATTAATAACACCCTCTGCCCATAGAAAAAATATGTTACTAATTAATCCACCATTGATTATTACTAAAGAAGATGTCGATTATTTTATAGAGTCGCTTGATGATTATTTTTCCAAAGGATTTATAGGGATGGGTACAAGCTTTGGTAAAATGAAGTTTACAAACGCGATTAATAATATTATATAGTTTTTGATCAACTAATAAATGTTAATAGATACAAAAAGATCAAAATCGAAACCTGATTATTTTCCTCTTTTTATCGGGTTAATAGCAGCCATAAGCTATTTCAGGATATTTTTTCTTTATGATGTGTTTATGGATGATCATTGTTGGCTACAGGTTATTTTTACGAGTAACAATATTAATGACTTTCTGAACGCTGGTTCTGCGTTGCTTCGACGAATACCACAAGGGATGGCAATGTACCCGATATGGATGCTTTTTAAAAATACTGATATTGCTACTGAAATTGCGTTTTTTATTGTTCATCTGATTATAATTGTCATTCAAATTATTACACCGGTATCTCTCTATTTATTGATTTATAATTTGTTCAAGAATAAGATGACAGCTTTTATAATAGCAGCCATTTTACTCATTTATCCCATTGATACAACAGTTCCAACCATTCTCCTTATCCCTTATAAGTTAGGTTTGATGTTAAGCGTTATCTCTTTCTATCTTACCCAGAGAGCACTTGCTAAAAACTTCAGATGGTTTTATTTGATCATTGCTGTACTGATCTCAACTATTTCATATGTTTTTCTTATGGAAGGCACGATAGCATTAGAGCCTGGAAGATTATTTATGATAGGGCTTATTCTATATAACAAAGGGTATAAGAAGAACGAAATAATAATAAATTCATTCAAGTATTGGTCGCCTTTTTTGTTAATATGTATATCAGTTGTTTTATACAGACTGTTTTATAAACCCTATGGAATTTATGGAGGTACCTACAACACCGACGTACTGTTATTATTAGATTGGAAGTTCCATGCTCGTTATTTGGCAATGCTATTGGGGGGTAATTGGTTTTATTTGTTGGTGAAGATAAAACACCTATCCTACTGGTCCGTAATAAGTGGTTTGATCGTGTTTTTTGCAACTTATTGTATGCTGAAAAAATATGCATTCAAATCTGGGTTTATGGTAAATGGTCAATTCGACAATTTCTCTCGCCCCGA
>Ga0187833_10004212_pt1 | contig 14159 bp, 11 predicted proteins | sample ETNtaG_37_FD_167968 | JGI IMG/M metagenome (GOLD analysis project Ga0187833, IMG submission 167968) | Marine microbial and viral communities from oxygen minimum zone, Eastern Pacific Ocean - ETNP2014_SV_400_PacBio MetaG (Illumina Assembly) | ecosystem: Environmental > Aquatic > Marine > Hypoxic... | reverse complement strand
TAAAGGAAGAATATCTTTTAACCGGAGAAATTGAAGAAACGAGCGAAGCATATGCAGTCGCCAAGATTGCCGGGATAAGCGCATGCAAAGCATACAACACTCAGTATAACATAAATCGGTTTATCGCCCTTGTCCCAAACTCACTGTATGGTTACAACGATAATTTCGACAAAGATAATTCTCACGTTATTGCCGCACTTATCAGAAAGATTTACGACGCAAAGATAGAAGGGAGGAAGGAAATAGTCCTTTGGGGTAGTGGTACTCCAAGGAGAGAGTTTCTTTTTTGTGAAGATGTTGCTGATGCATCTATTTTTGCCATGGAGAATGCGAAAAGGTTTAAGAATAAACATTACAATGTTGGCACTGGAACAGATTGCACGATAAAAGAATTAGCAGATAAGATAGCATCTGTTGTGGGCTATACAGGAAATATTTCTTGGGATAGAGTTAAACCAGATGGAGCTCCAAGGAAGCTTTTGAATAGCAGCGAATTTGTGAGTTTGGGGTGGAAGCACTCTGTGCCTCTTGAAACTGGATTAAGATTGGCTTATCAGTGGTTTTTAGAAAATAATTAAAAATAGAGATAACCATTGTGGATAGTAATTTCCGAGAGGAAGTGCAAATGATTAATCTTTTAAAGGAGAAAGCATTATGGGTTCGAAAAGAAACATTGAGAATCCATAAAATTGCTCCCGAGACAAGAATTGCTTCATCACTTTCAGATGTTGAAATATTTGTAGCATTGTATTATGGGGGTATTCTTAGGTTTGACCCAAAAAATACAGATTGTGAACATAGGGATAGATTTGTAATTAGCAAAGGGCATGGAGCGATTTCATTATATCCTATATTAGCTGATTTGGGGTTTTTTGGTAAAGAGAGTTTGGAGAATGTATGCGGGAAAGGTTCTTTCCTGGGTGGAATCCCAGATATTATAATCCCAGGGTTTGAGACTACAAATGGTTCTTTAGGGCATGGTCTTGGTGTAGCAAGTGGTATTGCATTTGCCTTGAGAAATAGGTGTTCAGATTCAAAAATATTTGTCTTGGCAGGGGATGGTGAATTATTTGAAGGTTCTGTGTGGGAAGCAATTATGTTTGCTGCTGGACAAAAGTTAGATAATCTCATATTGATAATAGATAACAATAAAATTAGCATGCTTGATTATTGCAAAGAAATTATTGATATATCTCCATTGGAGGAGAAATTCAGCGCTTTTAATTGGGATGTTCGGGTTGTTGATGGCCATGATGTTGAAGAGGTATATAATTCATTGAATATCTTGAAAGAGGAGAAAGGGCGTCAGCCAAAGGTATTAATTGCCAATACTATTAAAGGGAAAGGAGTTCCTCAGTTGGAGAAGGATTCTCTTTGTCATGTACGGTCGTTAAATAGCGAAGAGGTAAAAGCTGCAATTGAGGGATTACAATGAGTACAGTCTTATTGAAAACAATGAGAGATGTCCTTTTGGAGGGAATATATGAAAGGATGGCCGAGAATGAAAATATATTCTTCTTATGTGCTGACTTTGGTGCTCCATCACTAGATAAAATTAGAGAAGAATATGGGAATAGATTTCTTAATGTTGGAATTGCAGAACAAAATCTGATTAATGTGTCTACTGGGATAGCTATGGAAGGCGGTGTTGTCTATGCTTATGCTTTAGCTCCATTTATTACAATGAGGGCATACGAACAGATAAGGACAAACCTGTCAATAAGTTCTCAAATTAAACCAATAAATGTTAATCTGATAGGGGTCGGGGCAGGGTTAAGTTATAACATGTCTGGGCCTACACATCACTGCCTTGAAGATATAAGTTTAATGCGGCTGCTTCCTAATTTTATGGTTTTCTCGCCAAGTGATTGGAAGTTGGCAGAAGAATTTATTGATTATTCCATTGATGTAAAGATGCCAAAATATATTAGATTTGATGCCAAGACAGTAAGCCAGATTTATAGTGACAAAATGGACGTGAACTTTGAGGATGGATTTTTTGAGATAAAAAGAGGAGAGAAGGTTTGCCTTGTCTCTACTGGGTTTATGACGCATAGAGCTATAAATGTTTCAAAAATGGTGGGAGATGTTGGGATTATTGACATGTTTATGCTTAACCCATTTAATGAGAAGCTATTGTTTGAAACTCTCAAGAGGTACGAAACTGTTCTGACCCTGGAAGAGGGATTTGTTGAGAATGGGGGGTTAGGAACCTTGATAACCGATTTATTCCGGAGGTATGAGTGGAATATCAAGATTAAGAGTATGGGGTTTAATGACAAGCATGTGTTTGATTTGGGAGACAGAGATCATTTGCACGAAGTAAGTGGACTATGTGAGAAAGGTATTATTGAAAATATTAGAGGGTATTATTGAGTAAAGAGGGGACCTTTGAGAATTAAATATTGAGGAATCTGATTGAAATTTATTTTACAGTTATTTAACCGTCGCGAAAAAGTACAGATGTTTGGCATTTTCCTATTAATGCTGATTTCTGGATTTCTTGAAATGGTAGGGTTGGGAATGATTTTTCCTTTTATTGGCATGGTTACCAATCCCAAAATTATCCATGAAAACAATTTGCTTGATTTCTTTTATGATATCCTTTCGTTTCAATCAGTACAAAACTTTTTGATTGCTTTCGGAATAGCATTAATATTTCTGTTAGTTATAAAGAATATTTACTATTTCCTATCGATGTTTATACAGCAAAATTATCTGATTCGTAAAAGAGTTCAGATTGGTAACTTGCTTTACTCGGGATATCTACGTTCGGATTACAACTTTCATCTTCAGCATAACAGTGCACTATTGCTAAGAAATACAAGTGTTGTCGATAACATCTTTGCTGGTGGGCTACAGCCACTTTTTCTAATTCTATCTGAAACAGTGATCGTCGTTTTTGTATTGGCGATGCTGCTGTTCACAAATTATTTAATAACTATATGTGCAGCTTTGTTTATTATCCCGCTTGTTTGGGTAATTTACAGTATGTTTCGTGCCAGATTGAGAAGGCTTGGGAAAGAGAGTCATAAGTTAATAGGATTGACTTCTAAGGCAATTCTTGAGAGTTTCGGGGCAATCAAGGAAGTGTTAGTAAAGAACTGTCAAGATTATTTCTCCAGAGAATATGAAGAAAACACAAAAAAACTTGGAATTATTAGACGTGACAATTTCATTCTAACCCAAACGCCGCGTCTAGTTCTTGAACCTATAGTTGCGGGCAGCCTTATATTGTTGATAGTATTCTTCATACTCAAAGGTAAAGTGGGTTCTGATGTTTTTCCAACTATTGCCATGTTTGCGACTGCTTCGTTTCGCTTGGTAGTTTCGGCAACCAAAATTGTTACTGCAATGCATACATTAGATTTTAATCGTGTACTAGAAGATACTATTTGTAAAGAGTTAAAGTTATTTATTCAGAACTCAGAAAAAGATAATCTTAAAGAGGGCAAGTTGGTGTATACAAAGAAAGCATCCTTTAACTCTACTATAGAATTGCGCAATATATCATTCCGTTATTCTGGTGGCAATAACGATGCTGTCCGCAACGTTTCTCTAACTATAAATAAAGGGCAATCTATTGCTCTTGTGGGAGCATCCGGTGCTGGGAAGTCAACTTTGATTGATATATTTCTCGGGTTATTGTCTCCTTATGTTGGAGAGATATGTGTGGACGGAGAAAATATTTTTAAATGTTTAAGCACATGGCGTTCCAACATTGGTTATGTACCTCAAGACAGCTTTCTTCGCGATGATACACTACGCCATAATATTGCTTTTGCCATACCCGATCACATTATTGATGATAAAGCACTTCGTAAAGCACTTAATGCTGCACAGCTCAGTGATTTTGTGGAAACGTTACCTCAGGGCGTAAACACTATAATTGGTGAAAGGGGTATACGTCTTTCCGGAGGCCAAAGACAAAGACTGAATGTTGCCAGAGCCTTATATAGTGATCCTAATATTTTGGTTATGGACGAAGCAACATCTGCTTTAGATGGAGAGACAGAGGCCGAAATATCCAGGGCAGTCGAAAACCTTAGTGGAGAGAAAACAATTATTATTATAGCTCATCGGTTATCTACAGTGAAAAAATGTGACTGTGTTTATTTTATGGTGGATGGAGAAATTCATGATAGTGGTACACTCCAAGAATTATTGCAGAGAAATGATAAGTTTAATAAAGTGGCGGGTTTAAGATAAAATGTTAATCTGTGTCTGTTTAGTCGCGGTGGTCATAGGCGTGGTAGTTGCTTTTATGACTAAGGGGATAGTGTTTACTTCTACAGGTTCGGATCCCGAAGATCAGGTCAAAGCGGCAGCAAATTCGGGTAAATAGTTTTTTAAAATAGGTTGCCCTATATTTGTAGTGGGGTAGTCACTATTTTCAAGGAGTGAGACAATGAAGGAATTGGCGTTGTAAACGGTTAATGTCTTTTGTTTGGTAGACAAGTTTCATTTCGTGAAATTAGTTATCAAGATTAAGTTCTGTTAGTTAGTATGTAACCTTGCCGAAAGACCATATGGAACAGTTAGATGTTTTGTTTGTGAATCCTAATGCATCAAGAAAGAACTACCAGGCTCTTAGTAGGGATCTATCAGCTATAGAACCACCAGTCTGGGCGGCGCTTCTTGCAAATCACACAAGAAGAAATGGGTTAGAAACTGCTATATTAGATTGTGAGGCCGAGAGGATTGATCCGTTGGCGTCTGCAAAAAGAATTAAAGAATTTAATTCTAGACTTACTGTGATTGTTGTATATGGTCAGCATCCAGCAGCTTCAACACAAAATATGGAGGGTGTTCATCACTTGTGTGAAACAATGAAGGATTATTATCCTGAATATAAGATTATTTTGGCAGGCTTATACCCTTCGGCATTATCACGAAAAACAATGGAGGATGAAAAGATAGACTTTGTATGCCAAGGTGAAGGGCCACTTACAATAACTGCATTGTCACAAGTAGATATGAATGATGTGTCTCAGTTAAAAAAGGTTCCGGGATTGTGGTTCAGGGATAGAGGTAACATACAATGTACAAGTCCTGCCTCAATAATTCCGAGAGAGAATTTACACGAAATATTACCGGGTATGGCTTGGGATTTATTGTCGATAGAAAAATATAGAACTGCAAATTGGCATGCTATGACAAACAACAACGAAAGAACGCCATTTGCTTCGTTATATACAAGTCTAGGATGTCCATACAGTTGCTCATTTTGTTGTACAAATGCACCTTTTGGTTCTAATAATCTGGACAATTCAAATGGCGTGACAAGCTTTAGATACTGGGATCCAAATTTCATTATTGGAGAATTTGATAAAATTTACGAAATGGGTGTTCGAAATATTAAAATTGCCGATGAAATGTTTATCTTCAATGTGAATCATTTTATGGAGGTTTGTGAGCTTATAATAGAAAGAGGCTACGATTTCAATATATGGTGCTATGGGAGAATCGATACTATAAAAGTTGAGTATTTAGAGACCTTAAAGAAAGCAGGCGTTAACTGGTTAGCGGTTGGTGTTGAATCTGCAAGTTCATACGTTAGGCAAGATGTTGTGAAAGGTAATTTCTCTAAAACTAATATTATTGAATTAGTTCAGAGTGTCAAAGATACAGGCATAAATATAATAGGCAACTATATTTTTGGCCTGCCTGAGGATAATTATGAAACCATGCGAGATACTCTTGGTTTGGCAATAGAGCTCAATTGTGAGTTTGTGAATTTCTACACAGCAATGGCCTACCCCGGCTCGGCTCTCTATATAGAAGCATTGAAAAATAAATGGCCTTTGCCGGAAACATATTCTGGTTTCTCTCAACATTCTTTTGATACCCTGCCATTGCCTACAAAGTATATATCATCTTCTGATGTTTTGCGGTTTCGGGATGAAGCGTTCCATACTTATTACACTAATTCTAATTATCTGGCTATGATAGATAGTAAGTTTGGGCAGGATGCAGTTCAAATGATAAATGAGATGATATCTCACAAGCTTGATAGGAAAACTTTAATAGAGGATTAAATTTCGGATACTGCTCATTATCTTGAGCAGATCTTTTACTAGATGATCCTTATACGGCTTGCAAATTACAGGTAATTTTTTCGTTAAATATTGATATATGTTTGCGATAATATTTGTATGCATAGTTTCACTAATTATTTTCTTCATTGTGGCAATAGTTACAAGAGGTAGTTCATTCGAAGGGGCAGGAACTTCTGCAGATGCGGCAAAACAGGTTGTAGCAGCCGCAAATTTTAGTAGATGGAGGTGGCCATCAGTAATGCATGAGTATGCTTATGAAAAAACAAGGATGAAAGATGTTGGAGTATTATTGCTTGTATTAATGCAGAGGGTATTAAGGGATAAGAATCATTTTTACTCTGTGGTAATGGTTTCAAATTTTGCGAGTGCTATTTCTTCTGTTCTAATTTATATCATTTCGGAATCATTGTGGTCTGGTGAAGTTGCAATTATTCTATTTCTTCTCTATGCGTTTAGCTTCTGGCCATACCAGATAGTGTTGCACGGAGGATATCACGTGGTTGCGCAAATGTATGCCTTAATATCTGTGTATTGTATGTTTCAGGTTAATGATGGCTATGCCGTAATTAACGTCCTGTGGTATTTTCTTGCAGGAGTTTCTATTACCTTGATGATGTTTTCTTCTGCATCATCAAGGAAATATTTACTGTTTGTATTTTCAGCTTTCTTTTATAGCAATAGTTTGCTGTTTCCAGAAATCCAGCTAAACCAGTTAGGTAATGCTTTCTCATACGGCCCTGTTAGACTTTACGGAATGGTTTTTCTTGTTATAGGGTTATTCTTGCTGATTATGGTTAAGGTCAATAGTAAGAGAATTGTAGAGACTATATATAATAAGAATGGCTTATATTGGCTGAGTGGTTTGATGAAAAACAGTGAAGGTGGAACCTCAAGAGATATGCAAAGGATTTCAGATGTCATTGCAAATCAAGTGTTTTGGTATGCATTCTTTTGTTTTTTATTTATCCTGCCCTTCTGGGCAAGTATGTTCTTAATTGGATATCAGTCGAAAATCTGCTACTTGCTGGTATTGATTTCAGGTTTGGTAACAAGTGGTTTCTTTTTCGTTTATCCAAATATTGTGGGTTCTATTCGGGGTTATTTTCGTTATTCCGATATGAGAAGTTGTGGTCATTTCAATTGTGTCAAAGATTACTTTCAGAAGATCGGAGAACAATTTGTTGATGGTCAACGAGCAGGAAATTCAGGATGGAGGTGGCTTGTTAGGTTCTTTCCCCGTATGGTGCCATTTCATATTGCATTGTTTCTGGGTGGTTTTATTGTCATAGCCCTAAAGTCATTTCTCGTCCCTTTACTGTATCTAGATACAGTAAAGGGATTCGGTGTTCTTCTTATAAGTTTTTCACCAGTAATTATGGGTGAAGTAACTCGAGGGCCTCAGATTGCCAGAGCTTATTTTCCGGGACTTCTTGGCGTATTACTCTGGATAGGGTATTCGGTGTCAGTTTTCTATAGCATCATAGGACCAGTATATCATGAGTTGTTTTTTGGTTTGGTTATTATATATGTTGTGATTTCTTCAGTCTGGAATACATGGGTTTTTATAGATGATATTCTTCCATCCAGAATGGTGGTTGCACGATTAAGAGCCAAGCTTGATGAGCTAGGAATACATCAATTTTGCACGTACGATACTAGTTTTAACCATTGGTTTGTTGGTGTGCTTAAATCTGAAACTCCCAATAAATATGAAATTAATTATATAAAGTCATTAGATGAGGTAAAAGATGGTTTTGTAGTTGTTCCAGGGACAAGCTGGAAGGCGTCTAACGTTGTCGGTGTTGCTAACGGTATTACAGCTACAGATTTTAAATCAGACAAAACATTAAACCATCTGATTGACTCAAAGGATATACTAAAATGCTCTATAAAATCATTTAAAAATATGGGCACTAGTCGAAAATGGGTTCACGAAGATGAAGTTACAAGTTATCGTGAACTGTTATTGAAAGATATAACAGAGTATGATCGATGGCGTGCTCTTGGTTGGATCATAGATGTTCCGAAATTAAGAAAGCTTACAATACTTTAGTTATAATGTTATTGAGAACATGGACATCGTTTTTATAAAACCGCCGCAAACATATCTCTTTGATCCAGAACGCAATCCACCTTTGGGATTAATGTATGTCGCCGCGACTGCAGAAGAAGCGGGATATTGCGTAGAATACGTTAATTTTTCAAAAATAGAAGGTATTGACTTTTTGCAAACAGTTCCGGAGGCGGACATTTATGCTTTTACTGTTTCTATCTTGGACTATGAGTTTTCCCACAAACTAGCAGGTGAATTAAAGGATAGAAATAAGTGTGTTATTGTCTTCGGCGGCGTGTTGCCTACAACAGCACCGGAGCTCATAGATTATAGAGTCGTTGACACCGTGATAATGGGTGAGGGAGAAAAGGCTTTTCTAGATTTCTTAAATGATTTTTCTCAGAGAGGAAAAATATCTGATAAATATATGTCATCGCCAATAAATGATCTGGACACTGTTAACTTTCCACTACGGGAGGGTATGGCGTTTATCAGCAATACTATATTAGGTGAAGAGATTTCTTCCACAACAATTATTACCTCCAGGGGATGCCCATTTGACTGTACATTTTGTGCCAGTAAAACCGTGTGGGGACAAAAGGTACGGTTTCGTAGCGTAGAAAACGTATTGGCTGAAATAGATAATCTAATTAAGGATTATGATATTAAAGGGTTAAGATTCCTAGATGATACGATGACTTTGAGAATGGATCGCTTCAAGAAGCTATGTTGTGGATTGAAAGAGCGGAAAATATTTTGGAGGTGCTCGACTAGGTCCAATCTGGTTACAGAAGAGTTGGCTAAACTGATGTATGATTCCGGATGCATGGAAGTTGGAGTTGGAGTTGAGACCGCTGATCCGAATGCATTAAAATTTTTGGATAAAGGTGTTAAAATTGAAGAACATGAAATAGCAATTAAGATTCTCAAAAATGTGGGAATGAATGTGGCCTGTTTTTTTATGGCTGGGTTGCCCGGTGAATCTGAAGAAACCCCGGAATTAAATATATCATTTGTCAAGAGAACTAGGCCTGACCGCATCTTTTGCGCAACCTTCATGCCCTATCCTGGAACCAAAATCTGGAGAGATCCTGAAAAATATGAAGTTAAGATTATCACAAAGAATCTTTCGAAATATAACCAGGTGAGTGGTGTTGGAGAAGAAGATAGAGAGTTTGCAGTTATTCCTTTCGGCTTGAGTTATAAGCAGCTTTCACAAAACAGAAAGAAAATGATAGATTTCTTGATGAGCGAGAATAAGCTGAGAGGATAGCTTTAATTGGGTTCACAATAAGAAAAATGGGTCTCATTTTTAAATATTTTACAATTGCTTTATAGAGGAGGCGTGACGTGAAAGTAGGTTTTATTGGAATGGGCAAATTAGGGCTTCCAGTAGCATTGGCTGTTGAATCTAAAGGCCATGATGTAGTTGGTTATGATATTTCGGATAATGTCAGGGATATTTTAAGTGTGAGAAAACTGCCTTATCGTGAAATATGGGCACAGGAGCATCTTGCTAAGTCAAATATTCGGTACGTAGATGTGGAAGCTGTTGTGAGACACTCGGAAATTATCTTTGTCCCAATACAAACGCCTCACGATCCACAATATGAAGGAGTAACACGCATTCCTGAAAAGCGCGTAGATTTTGATTACTCCTGGTTGAAAGCAGGAATGGAAACTTTGGCTGCTGAGATTGAGAGACAGGGCAGGGACATAGTGGTAATAGTGATTTCAACGGTATTACCCGGTACCATTCGCAGAGAGATCAAGCCGCTTCTGGGTAAACACACCAAGTTATGTTACAATCCTTTTTTTATAGCCATGGGAACTACCATGAGAGACTTTCTTCATCCGGAATTTGTATTGTTTGGAGTGGAAGATGAAAAAGCTTCGGCCATAGCTAAAAAGTTCTACAGAACCCTTCATCATGCTCCGTTTTTCGCCACATCCGTTGAAAGTGCTGAACTGATCAAAGTTACATATAACACCTTTATTTCAACCAAAATAACATTTGTCAATATTGTCATGGAAATGTGTCATAAACTTCCAGGTGCCAATGTTGATGATGTGACAAATGCCCTGAAGATGGGTACCAAAAGAATTATAAGTGATTCCTATTTTAGCGGTGGTATGGGCGACGGGGGTGGCTGTCATCCACGTGACAACATAGCCTTGTCCTGGTTGGCTAGAGAATTAGACTTAAGCGATGATTGGTTTGGGAGCTTGATGATAGCGCGAGAAAAGCAAACTGAATGGCTTGCTGGTTTGATGGAGGAATATGATCTTCCAAAGGTGATCTTAGGCAAGGCGTTCAAACCTGAAACAAATCTTACTGTTGGAAGCCCTTCCATTTTATTAAGGAATATACTAATTGAAAAAGGTTACGATGTCAGAATGTATGACCCGTATGTCGACAGTGAAGTTCCTGTGTTTAGACCAAGCGTGTTCTTGATAGGGACCAAACATCCAGATTTTATTGAGTTTGGTTTTCCTGAAGGCTCGGTAATCATAGATCCTTGGCGATATATTCCAGATAAACAAGGTGTAAAAGTCATTAGGGTTGGTGAATAAATATAAATGAAGTCAGTTAACTCATTGATTAATGGTAACCAAAAAGGCTTTTGTAGTATGATAAATCTTACCTATCGTAAGTTATTTACAGTTTCCAAGATAACTGTTTGTGTTGAATGTGATGCGACTATTGTAAGCATACATAAGGTAATGATATGAATAATGTTCCTAATGCAAGCAAGATTACATTAATAGTTCCCACAATGAACCGTTCGGACTTTGTAATAAGGTTACTGAGATACTACGATAGCCTGAATTTCAAGCATTTTATTATGATTGGTGACTCAAGCAACCATGAGGAATTTAATAAAACTAATCATGTAGTTCGTGAAATAAAAGGAAGATTAAATGTGGAGCATTTTCATTGTCCTGATCTGACTAATTATGCTGTAACTTACAAATTAATACAGAACGTATCCACTTCCTACTCAGCATTTATGCCAGATGATGACTTTTTAGTGCCTGATTCAATAGAAAAACTTATCGTATTTATGGATAAGCATTCTGATTATAGTTGTGCATGGGGGAAAACTATACTTTTTACCCTCCAGGAGCATGGGGCATATGGATTAATCCGCAGCCTTGGTCCAAATAACCAGGCTACGCATTCTTCTATCGAAGGAAATTCAGCGAAAGAAAGGCTTTTTGCACATATAAACAACTATACGTCAGTATTCATCGGGGTATGCAGAACTAAAATGTTCGAAAAGGCATTGAGAAATTCTATGGAGATGAATAGTACAGGAAACATGTCAGACAACACCTGGTGGACAGCACAAGCATTTGGCGAGAGGTTGACTTCTTATTCATTGGTTCTGCAGGGAAAGATAAAATCTTTTGATTGCCTGTATTGGGTTAGACAGTCTCATGATCAAAGATATCTGTTTAATGATACTTTTGACTGGTTGACAAGTACGAATTGGTTGTCATGTTATAATATGGCGGCATTACAAATCAAAGAGGATATAATTGAGAATGATGGAATTGATGAAGAATCTGCTGGCAACATTGTTAAACATGTATTTTGGGACTCTTTAAGCAAAGATATTAATCGTGGACATAATAGGTATTATGGTAATAATCGAGATGGCATATTTAGGCGAATAAAGAATATTGCAAATCAAATTCCTTTCTTGCGAAGTGCAAATAACGTTTTGCGATCTGTATTTTGCTCTTCAAAAGATTTATCATTACCAGTTCTCTTGAATAAACGGTCGCTTTATCATGATGATTTTATGCCTGTGTATCTGGCAATAACAGCCCCATTTGAAAATAACAAGGAGTTGTTGTCATGAAGAGAATAATGATTACAGGGGCTACCGGATTTATTGGTTCACATCTTACTGAACAGTGTGTAGAACTTGGATATAAGGTCAAAGCATTTGACCGTTACAATTCCAATAATCACTGGGGTTGGCTGGAGGATTCAAAGTATAGAGGCGATTTTGAAGTCGTTTTGGGTGACGTACGTGACTACGATTCAGTTTACAAGGCCATGCAAGGGTGCGATGTAGTTTTCCATCTTGCAGCACTCGTTGGTATTCCATATTCCTATGTTTCGCCATTGGCTTATATTCGCACTAATATAGAAGGTACATATAACGTATTGGAAGTTGCAAAGAATAAGAAACTGGATCATATATTGACTACCTCCACCAGCGAAGCCTACGGTACGGCACAATATGTGCCGATAGATGAGTGCCATCCACTAGTGGGACAGTCACCATATTCTGCAACGAAAATAGCAGCTGATCAACTGGCGTTCAGCTACCATAGGTCCTTCGGTTTGCCGGTTACTATTGCGAGGCCCTTTAATACTTATGGTCCGAGGCAATCTGCACGTGCCGTAATCCCAACAATAGTAACACAGTTGCTAAGCAAGCAAGGAGACGTGCGTCTAGGATCGTTAGAACCAACAAGAGATTTAAATTATGTGAGTGATATTTGTAATGGACTTATAGCTCTTGCTGAATGTGATGAGGCCATTGGGCGAGAGGTAAACATTGGGTCTGGAACAGAAATTTCCATTGATAAACTTGCAAATCTGATTATTGATATTATGGGAGTGGATGCCAGGGTAGTTTCTGACGAACATCGAGTCAGACCAGAAAATAGCGAAGTAGAAAGGTTGGTTTGTGATAGTGGGATATTGAGGCAACTGACCGGATGGAAGCCTGAGATTACAATAAATGAAGGTCTTGTTAAGACTATTGAGTGGTTTAAGGATGAGCATAAACTGAAAAAATATAAGAGCGAAATTTATAATATGTGATTGCGTGGATAAAACTAATAAAACATTCATATCAAAATAGATTAAGAAAATATATTTATGCCATCCATTGAATACGAAAGATTAATTCCCCTATCAGAGCCGTTCATTTCAGGTAATGAATGGAAATATATTAAAGATTGTCTTGATACGGGGTGGGTTTCAACTGTTGGTACATATGTAACACGTTTTGAAGAAGCAATAGCGAACTATATTGGTACCAAGCACGCGGTTGCTACGGTTAATGGTACATCTGCCCTTCATGTGAGTCTTATTATCTGTGGTGTGCAATCTGACGATGAAGTTATTGTACCTACGCTTACTTTTATATCTCCAGTAAATGTTATTCGTTATTGTAATGCCTATCCGGTTTTTATGGATTGCAATGAGAGTACCCTGTGTATTGATGTTCAGAAGGTAGTAGACTTTATCAGGAACGAGTGCGAGCAACGTAGTGATGGTTATGCTTATAACAAAGATTCGAATAGAAGAGTAAAGGCTGTTATACCGGTACATGTATTTGGGCATCCTACTGATATGGATATGCTTATTGAAGTCTGCGAAAAGAATAATATAGATATAATTGAAGATGCAACGGAAAGCCTTGGTTCCGAATATAAAGGAAAAAAGACGGGTTCGTTTGGAAAAGCGGGTTGTTTTTCCTTCAATGGAAACAAAATTATTACTACCGGTGGAGGAGGAATGATTGTTACAAATGATGAAGAGCTGGCAAACAAGATAAGGCATCTGACCACACAAGCAAAAAAAGACCCATTTGAATATGACCATGATGAGATAGGGTACAATTACAGGCTTAATAATATACAGGCTGCGATGGGTGTTGCACAAATGGAAAGGATAGAGGAATTTGTTCAAATAAAAAGGGGGAATGCCGAACTATACAAAGAATTGCTTGCAGACATTGAGGGGTTGGAACTTCTGCAGGAAGCGGAATGGGCAAAGAACAATTACTGGTTGTTCACAATAAGGGTACATAAAGAGCATAAAAACCCTCTGATAGAACATCTTTTGTCAGAAAATATACAGGTAAGGCCTATCTGGAAACTGATATACTCTCTGCCTATGTATTCTGGATTACAATCTTATAAAATAGATAGAGCAGTTGATGCCTATGAGAGTTGCATAAGCCTTCCTTCCAGTATAAATCTAAAACAATCCGAGATTGAATATATTACAAATGAAA
>Ga0187833_10004210_pt1 | contig 14166 bp, 11 predicted proteins | sample ETNtaG_37_FD_167968 | JGI IMG/M metagenome (GOLD analysis project Ga0187833, IMG submission 167968) | Marine microbial and viral communities from oxygen minimum zone, Eastern Pacific Ocean - ETNP2014_SV_400_PacBio MetaG (Illumina Assembly) | ecosystem: Environmental > Aquatic > Marine > Hypoxic... | reverse complement strand
ACTGTTAGCAATTTGGATTTCGCTTTGGCAGTACTACGGGCGCGAAGGCAACTGGTTGCGGCCGAGGAATTAAAACACGGCGGTTCGACTCCTGTGGCACCTCAAGATTTTTCGTCGTCTTGAATCTAAACTCTACGGTTTTAACAACACCTTCTGAACGCCTGGCCCGGGTTCGGCTGCAGCTTCGTAAGCTTCTTGAGCCTCGTCAAGTGGGATAACGTGTGAAACTACAGGGGTGAGGTCTAGTTTCTTGATTTGCATACTGGTGACGACCCGTTTTGCTTCTGAAGCGTCGGGCCATTTTGAACAAGAGACCAAAACGTTTTTGGGTAAGGTAATGCCCGACTCCATTAGTTTTACTGGGCCATAAGGTTCTGAGAAAATCACGGATGTGTTGGGCTTTACTAAGTTGGCTATTTTGTTGAAATGTGTAGCGTTGCTTGTTGCTCCAGCTATCACTACCTCAACATTAGTATTTCTCAAACAATCTTTTGTACTAAAAGTTTTAGAAGCGAATCTTGCAGCTAGGGTTCGGCGAGCGTTATGGTCCTCCACCGCTATAGTTCGACTTTTTGCGCCCGCGGCCTCTAGTGCAATGAGTGCAGTCATTCCAATCGGATCGCAACCAACAATGGCATATGAACCGTTCCGTGCAGTTTTGAGAGCCGCATTGGCAACTCCCACTCCCAGGCCTGCCGTTCCACCAGCCAGTACTGCACGTTCCTCTCCCGATGCAGCGATCTTTACTAGAGATCTGTCTGCGTCTGGGACACGAACGTATTCAGCGTGTCCACCTGGCAGCGCGTTCGAACCGAACAAATCAGTGATACCGTTTTTACTGACATGCTGCACAGTGTTGGCCACCAAATCATCAATTTCGATATGAGATACAGCTTCGCCTGTCTCAACAACTATTCCGGCGAATTCACCCCCTGGCGTGGATTCATTGAGATTTGTGTTCAAGAATCCTTGGATATCCCAAGTGCCTATTGCTGTTGTTGTAACTAAAACGATAGCGTCTGAGGGATCACGAAGGGTAGGGCGTGGGATTTCTATAATTTCAGTCTGCCTGTAGCCGGTAAAAGTGATTGCCTGCATTGTTTATTAAAGGTGTTCTTTGATTTGGCGTGCGACTTTTGCGGTCATTCCGGGCGCTGCAGCTATTTGATCTTCTGACGCCTCCCTAATCCCCTTGACCGAGCCGAACGAACGAATGAGCATTTTTCGTCGCTTAGGACCGATTCCAGGCACCAGATCCAGAGCAGATTTCACAGAAGACTTACCTCTCAGGTTTCGATGGAATGTCACGGCGAATCGATGAGCCTCGTCTCTTGCGCGTTGTAACAAAAACAAGCCTTGGGAATTCCTGGGCATGATCACCGGCTCCGCGGCGTCAGGCAAAAATATTTCTTCTTCTCGCTTAGCTATTGATGCAAGTTGGATGTCTTGAAGTCCCAGATACAGCATTACTTCGAGAGCTGAAGAGAGTTGACCTTTTCCACCGTCGATTAACACTAGGTCAGGTGCTGTGGCAAAGCTGGCATTTTCTTCACCGCCTTCCCTGGCATTTTTCAGTCGCTTGAATCTCCGAGTAAGCACCTCTCTCATCGAGGCGAAGTCGTCGTTCCCGCTATGACTTTTGATTTTGAAACGTCGATAGTTAGACGAAAGAGGCTTTCCATCCTGAAATACCGACATACTCGCAACTGTGTTTGTGCCTTGTATGTGAGAAACGTCGTAGCATTCAATTCGTTGAGGCGGTTGCGGGAGATTAAGCTCTTCTTGTAACTCTGACATGGCAGTTTCCATACGAGTGGAATCGGAAATCCATTTCAGCTTTAATTGTTCAAGTCCCTGGGCGGCGTTGGTGGTTACCATGTTGATGAGTCGACGTTTTGCTCCGCGCTGTGGGATGGCGATTTCAACGGGACCGCTGCGCTTAGTTTGTAGCCAACTGGCAATCACTTCTTTACCGCTGATGGGTTCTGGCACCAATATTCTTCGTGGAACGTAGGAAGCAGACGAGTAGAACTGTTCGATAAATCGTGCTAGGATCTCGTGCCCATCTTCTTCGCGGGTTCCACTCATTGTGAAATGGTCCCGGCCAATCAGTTTGCCTTGGCGGATAAAAAAAATTTCCACCCAGGCCTCTTCACCACCATAAGCCGCCCCTATAACGTCGAGGTCTTCGCGACCTAACCCCACGACGTTTTGACCTTCATAAACCTTTTCGATAGCTGTGAGCCGGTCTCTCAGGGCGCCTGCTCGTTCAAATTCCAGGTTGTCAGATGCTTCCAACATCGTTGTTTTTAGATTCGAAACGACCTCTTTGGTGTTTCCCTCTAAAAACATGACTACTTGTGCGATGACTTCAGAATAGTCGATCCTGGATGCATAACCTGTGCAGGGAGCAACGCATCTTTTGATGTGGTATTCAAGACATGGCCGACTGTCATTGCCGGTGATCGCTTTAGTACATGAACGGTATGGGAATAGACGCTTTAGTAAATCCAGCGTTTTTCGGACACTTCCGGCCGATGCGAACGGACCGAAATATCGGGCTCCATCATTAGCAGTTCTGCGCGTTACGTAAACCCTTGGAAAATCTTCTGACAGGTCGACCTTTATGTATGGATAGGTTTTGTCGTCTTTCAGTCTTATGTTGTACTTGGGCTTGTGTTCTTTGATTAACGAATTTTCAAGAAGTAATGCTTCTTGCTCTGACTCTGTGACGATGTATTCGAAGTCATCGATTCGACTGACAAGCTCGAGAGTTTTGGCGTCAAGGTTCTTTTTTGAGCCGAAGTATGATCTGAGTCGATTGCGGAGGGATGCTGATTTTCCGACGTAGAGTACTTTTTCCGCAGAATCTCGGTGAAGATAGACCCCTGGCTGTAAGGGAACCGCTGCTAGCCGTGTGGAAAATCTTGTTGTATTTGCTGGCAATTGAAAAGCACGCAGTCTGGTTCATGAACTATATCGACGAATAGGATCATGATGAAACACCAATCGCCAATGACAAATTAAAGAACGAATGTCAGCACACTGAGAACGATGATAATCCCGAAGGTTAGTCCTGCGAGTTTTTTTAGTTCTGCAGATTGTGACCGTGTGTAAATTTCAGACCTGACGCTGGCGCTTCTAGTTGCTCGTTCGACTCTTACGCGAGTGCGAGGCGTTGTAATGTCTGTGGTAGTTGCAGAGGTATCTTCAGCACTTTGATCTTCGTCTTCCACATTTCGATTTTGGACGAATACGTTGGGCGTACTGGCACGACGATTTTTTCGTGATTTAGGCTTTTGATTGTTTTTAGGCATTTTAGAGAGAGTGTTTAAATTGTGTTATTCAGAGGTTGCATCTGGTGCAGCATCCGTTTGGCTTGCCCATTTCAACCCTTTTTCCGACATGACTTTCGCCGCGTCTATTGTTACTTGTGCTGCGTATTCCAGTGATACGTCAGATGTGTTCCACATGAAATGATACAAGAACGGATCGATTGGACTTGATTCAAATGCACGCTCAAAGTATCGATGTTGTGCCAGATCGGCGTGCTCGATAGTTAATTTTGCTTCTTCAACAGATTTCAGACGCATTTGCTGTTGTACACGTGCAGCACGATCCTCTAATTTTGCAATCACGCCTACCCGAAGTACGTTTATCCTATCGTGCAATATCGCAGCTCCCCCTCTACCCAGCAAAACCACGTTTCCGATTTCTGCGAGATCCTTTATGACTTCACTGGCGGTATCTATGAAATGCTGTTCGTCGATTTCTTCAGCGCTGGTGTGAGGTGGCTCTTCCATATCAGTGTAAGGCCTGGCAAGAAGGTGTTCGATGCCTGGGCCAAAGTAAGGGTCTCCACCCATTCCGGCTACTGCAGAACGATGCAGCATCCTTTGAATTGATTGGGCAAATCTGTTAGCTAGGGTTGGAACTCGACGTTCTTGGTCAGATAGTGCATTCATCGTAGAACCGACGCGTTTGGCGATGTCAGCGAGCATGAGACGGTCGATGAAGTCCAAGTCTAGTTCTTTGGCGACGATCCGTCCGAGATCCGGACCGCCAGCTCCTAATCGACCTTCGATTGTAATGACGGACATGTTGACCTCCCTGAATCAGATCAGGCTCTTGGGTGAGCCTTCGCATATTCATTACGTACGTGCTGGTCTGTTAAGTGAGTATATATCTGTGTGGTTGCGATGTTCGAATGTCCGAGTAATTCTTGGACATGACGAAGACTTGCACCACCGTGTAATAGGTGAGTGGCAAAACTGTGACGCAACATGTGCGGTGTAATTTTAGTTGATACGCCAACTTTAACCGAGAGTTTGCGTAATCGAAGCCAGAATGCTTGACGCGTTAATCGACCCCCACGCCGATTTAGGAAAAGGGCTTCTTCTTTTTGGTTGCGAGCGTGGGTGGGACGGGTGAACGCGATATATTCTCCTATAGATTGAATGGCCGTGTCGTATATTGGGATTATCCGCTCTTTAGAACCCTTCCCGAGCGTTCGTACCGTTCCGATGTCAAGGTCGACATCTCGGATGTTCAGTCCTACGAGCTCAGAAACTCTCAGGCCTGCGGCGTACATTAACTCGACCATCGCTCCGTCGCGTACTTCTTCAGTTGAATTCATACGAGCGTTGGGGTTTAACAGTTGATCCACTTCGTCAATACTGAGTGTTTTAGGAAGTACTTGACCAGATCTCGGTTGACGAACCTCGTCCATGGGGTTATTTCGAATTACCCCCTCGGTTTTCAAAAAATTAAAGAATGATTTTGCCGACGCGATTTTTCTAGATTTTGTAGAAAGCGCGTAACCCCTGTTATCCAAGTCGTCGAGAAAACAGCGTATGGCACGCTCTTCGATGGCATTCCAAGAGGGCGACGGATCATCTTTTCGAGTTAGAAACGTAGCAAGTGCCGAGAGATCATTGCGGTATGCGGCCTGTGTATGGGTCGATAATCCGCGTTCTACCGCAAGATAGTTTATAAATGTGTCAATGTCCGCTAGCAACCGGGTGGATTACCTTTGACTGGGATTGGTAGAAATTCGCTTGAGTATTCATTTTAATCGAATACAGGTATGTTCAGCATTTTCAGATCAATACCGATATGCTGAGATTTGGCTAGAGTTCTTTCGAATACGTTAAAAACCCTGGGTATTACCGAAGGGGACAGATTTGGTTGAAATCTCGGGGCGTAATTTACAAAAACGCCGTACACTCGATTAATCGATTAGAAACTCCTGTCCGGACCATTGATATGTATGTTAGCCACAGGGCTTGCCACAATCTAATAAAATCAATGTACGAGTACCGCTAAATGCCCATTGCAGCAATAGAAATCCCTTTTAATCCCAACCTCGTTGCAGGCGGCAGCTTCGCCTTAAGTTGGCACGGCTTACTAAGCTTTGTCGGTGTGGCAGCAGCCATCTGGATGGTTGGCAAGGCCGCCGCAAAAGGCAACCTAGATCAAGATATGGTTTACAACACGGCGATTTTTGGAATCATAGGCGGAATTATTGGAGCTCGTCTTGTCCATGTTTTGGATAATTGGAGTATTTACGGTGATGACCCCGGTCGCATATTGGCCATATGGACTGGTGGAATTGGGCTTTGGGGTGGAATTCTTGGTGGGTGGCTTGGTGGGGCTGCGTACGCTCGCTTTTCTAAAGCGCCCGTTGGAAGACTTATGGATATAGCGGCTCCTGCAATGTTTGTGGGTCAAACGATTGGTAGGTTGGGCGACATAATTAACGGGGAACATTGGTCAAGGGCTTTGGATGCTGGTTGGGGCTGGTATTTTACCCATCCCAGTAGCCCTGGACGCATAGGTGCTGAACGTTTTTTTGGTGACCCTGAAAGACCTGTGCACCCCGCAGTTGTATATGAAATTATCTGGAATATGATCGGGCTTTTTGTAATTACGCAACTCAAAGGCAGACTCCAGCCTGCTGGCGCGCTCTGGATGGTTTACATAACGTGGTATTCAGTCGGTCGATTCGGTATTCAGTATTTGCGACTTGACGATGTCAAGTTTTGGGGACTTCAAGAGGCTCACTTGATTGCGATATGTGTTCTCGCTTTTACGATTCCATATATAGCGCTTAAAGTGCGATGGATAGATAACCTAAGTAATACTGGTATGGACACCGATAATCGCAGTGCTGCTAGGCGTAAGCGAGATCGGCAGCGTCAACAGGCTAGAAGCTAACCGCGTCAGAGTCTGGGACAACACGTATTCGACCGATCAAAGCTTTATTCAGCCGGTCGAATATCTTTTAGCCCGAGTTGATGACGAGTTTTACCTTGCCATATTTCAGATCGAAGTTGAAAAGCGATATCTACCGAGCCTGATCCGAGTGGGCGGTCACCCAGTCCAAATCCAATAGAGTCGATTCGACGACCATTTGCTTCAAAACTGATTTTTAAATGTTTGCCACTGACTCCGACCGTACGTACGTCCAGTGGTACGGCACCGTAAGTTACTAGGATGGGTTGTCGGTTTCCCTCTCCGAACGGCTCCATTGATGAGATGAAATTCCATGTGGAAATGGTGAGATCTTCCAATTTAACTTCAGCGTCGGCATGTAGTGCTGGGAGTGCTGGAGTGGTCAATGCACTCCATGCAGTGCGTTTGCGAATATCGTCTAACAAACTCGGTAAAAATTCAATTTTTATAGAGAAACCAGCGGCTCGCGCATGTCCGCCAAAACGTTCGAATCTGTCGGTGTGATTTGACAAGGCCATGTGTAGATCTAAAGATTCGTTAGAGCGACAAGATGCCCGCGCTAATCCCGCTACAACTTGATAGGCTATCGATGGTTTGCCGCTGAGTTCGCTCAACCTTCCCGCCAGTGGTCCGAGTAAGCCCATGGCAAATCCATCACATCGAACAGCGACAATTGGATCATCAGATTTGATATCGAATTGTGTTGATGCATGCTCCCATACTTTTTCACTTAGAGAACGGCGCTTGAGGTTGTCTGCGTCCAGTCGATAAGCCAACGCATGAGCTTCTGAAACGTTGTTGGTGGTTAATAATTCAAGGCTGGGTTCTGCGTCACCCAGACGACCAGGAGCGTTCAATCTTGGAGCCATATAGAATGAGACCAGTTCTGTTGTCGGGCGTCCAGAAGCTCCAGAGGGACGCGAAATATCTAGCAATGCCCTCAGGCCAGCCAGCTCAGTTTGCCCTAATACTTTCAATCCCTCCTTAACAAGAGTTCGGTTCTCAGAGACCAACGGAACGATGTCAGCGATCGTCCCCAATGCTGCTAACGGTAATAGTTCTTCAGGGAACTTGCCGCCGGCCTTTTCAGAAAGGGCTTGTGCAACCTTGAATGCAACCCCTGCCCCTGAATATCCAACGGATTCGCTTGATGCAATATGGGGGTTGACGATGGCGATAGCATCAGGGCGATCGGTTTCCATCAAATGGTGGTCAGTGATAACTGTGTCGATGCCAAGCTGTTTTGCGTAGGCAATTTCCTCTACAGCTGTGGAACCGGTGTCAACCGTGGTAATTAGAGTTACGCCAGCATTTTGGAATGAATCAATTGCCTGCTTAGACATTCCATGACCGTCGATTTCCCTGTTGGGAATGTACGGAACTGCTTTACCACCCAGAGATCGAATCATCCGGATCAGTATCGCGGTCCCGGTAAGGCCATCTACATCGAAATCACCGAACACTCCGATGGTTTCGTTGCCATCAACTGCTTTGGAGATCCGATCCACGGCTGGTGCCATGTCGGGCAATTCCAACGGATCCAAGAAGCCGTCAGGACCAGATGAAAAATACTCTACCGCATCTACATTGTTTCGAACTCCTCGATTCCAAAGCAATCGTGCGGGTAATGGACCACGAACTCCTGCTGACTGAAAACCTAAATCAAGTCGAAATCCAGGTGGCGGAGGTTCTGCGATTTGCCATTTTCTCTCGAAGTCCATCGTCGACACCTGAACCTACGTGATTATTGAGCGAAGCGTTTGAACACTAAACTGGCGTTGTGACCGCCAAACCCCAGCGAATTGGACATCGCTACGTTCACTGTTTGTTTTATAGCGTTATTAGGCACGTAGTTTAGGTCGCAGTCGGGATCGGGGTCGTTATTGTTGATAGTTGGGGGAACAACACCGTCTTTGATCGTAAGAACGGTAAATGCCGCCTCTATTCCACCGGCTGCACCAAGCAAGTGCCCAGTCATAGATTTGGTGGAACTAATTGCTAATTTGTACGCGTGGTCTCCGTACATTCTTTTCATAGCAATAGTTTCATACTTGTCATTCAGTGGCGTAGAGGTTCCATGGGCATTAATGTAATCAACTTTATCCGGGGCAATACCAGCGTCTTCTATAGCCCACTTCATAGCGCGCGCAGCACCTTCGCCTTCAGGGTGAGGCTGGGTTACGTGATGTGCATCACTGGACGCTCCGTAGCCGCTCAACTCAGCAAGAATATTTGCTCCGCGCTGCTCGGCATGCTTTAAAGATTCCAGTACGATCAGCCCGGCTCCTTCACCTAAAACAAATCCATCACGACCGGAATCGAATGGGCGTGATGCTCCTTGCGGATCTTCATTGCGAGTGGAAAGGGCCATACAAGAATTGAACCCTGCAACTCCGATTTCGCATACGGCGGCTTCGGTTCCGCCAGCGATTACGACGTCTGCGCGTCCTCTTCGAATCATCTCGAGTGCTTCACCTATGGAATCGGCGCCGGTGGCGCATGCAGACACTGTTGAGAAGTTAGGCCCTTTAGCCCCGATCATCATGGAGACCTGACCCGAAGCCATGTCGCCCAGCATCATGGGAATTAAAAACGGACTGACTCGCTTTGGGCCTTTTTGTAAAAGAATTTTGTGTTGGTCAGTTATGGTGATAATCCCACCTACACCGCTCCCTATCAAAACACCTACGCGATCTGCATCTTCCTTTTCCATGTTCAGATTGGCGTGTTCTAATGCCTCTAGCGCAGCTACACATGCAAACTGAGCGAATCTGTCTAATCGTTTCGCTTGCTTACGACCAAGGGTTGCAGTTGCGTCAAATTCGTTTACTTCACCAGCGATCCGAGACTCGTACCCCTCTGCATCAAATAGGGAGATGTAGTCGATTCCAGATTTGCCTTCGATCAGGCTGTCCCAAGTGGATTTGCGATCCAAACCTATTGGTGTGACGAGGCCGATGCCAGTGACCACAACGCGATCTGTCATTAATTGACCTCAGGGAGCACTCGGGATAAAAAATGTATCCCCAAGTGATGTTGCATGGCTCGTTTTTTTGAGTCGGATGCATTTATAAATATAATCGACGGATTATAACAACGACTTGGCTGAGCGACGGCGTCGAAATGAGTTATTGGAAAATCTTTGAGCAATTTCAGAAACTGATTTGAGCTTAGATTAACACTGATGAGTCCGAGTAGTGTTTATATTTAACGGCCGTATTTAATGAGAGGTTTGCATGAAAGTCCTGATTGAAACGCACGGCTGTAAACTCAATACCGCAGACAGTCAAAGATTAGCGACCGAATTTGTGCGCTCCGGGTACCAACTTGTTCCGAGGGGTGGCGTGCCTGATGTGTTCGTCCTGAACTCATGCACTGTGACCCATGTTGCCGACAAAAAGGCGAGACAATCTCTTAGAAAGGCCAGAAAAAACTTTCCTTATGCGATTGTGGTAGCAGCTGGGTGCTATGCAGAAAGCAGTAAATCAGATCTTGAAGAATTGAGTGCTACTGATCTGGTCATTCCAAATACCCGCAAGTCTGAGATTGTCTCAATTGTTACTTCAAGAATTGGATTGGAATCGGATGGAGATTCCAGAGGAACCGATAAGTTAGGTAAGTTGCCGGGGCGAACTAGAGCAGCGGTGAAAATTCAAGAAGGTTGTGATCAGGTTTGCTCTTACTGCATAGTTCCTAAGGTACGCGGTCGCGAGCGAAGTATTCCGAAGGCTGATATTGTCAGACAGATCCAAACGCTTTCACGCGCTGGATACAAAGAAGTGATTCTGACTGGGACTCAACTAGGCTCTTATGGTTTTGAGTTTGATGATACGGGGTTGGTTGATATGGTCACGTCTGTACTTGAGCAGACCGATGTTCAACGCCTTAGGATTTCGTCCCTGCAACCGACGGAGTTTTCAGATGAGTTACTTAGCCTGTGGAGTGGTGTCGGAAAAAACAGATTGTGTCCGCATTTTCACATCCCGTTACAGAGTGGAAGCGATCGTATTCTCACCAATATGCGCAGACGTTACACCGCAGATAACTTCTTGTCTTCAGTTCAAATGGTAAAAAGTGTAGATCCGAACTGTTCTGTTACCACGGACGTTATAACCGGATTCCCAGGGGAGTCTGAAGAAGACCATCAACGGACGGTTGATGGTCTTCATGCTGCCGAGATTGCTGACGCTCATATATTTCCCTATTCGCTTCGGCCGGGTACCAGTGCGGCATACTTTGATCATCAGGTTGAAGTACGCACTCGCATGCGACGTGCCGAGAATTTGAGAAAATTGGCCGATACAGCTGCAGAGTTGCACCGTAAAAAATTTGTTGGTTCAGTTCGTCAGGTTTTATGGGAAGGCCTGAGCGGCATAACTGGGTTGACCGATAATTATCTTCGTGTCCACCTGCAACCAGGTCAAGTACATAAGCAAATGATTGATGGCGCAGATGGTTTGATAGAGAATGTTCGCCTTACAGGGCTAGAAGGTCTGCAGCTGATTGGATCTCCTGCTAAATAAAAAAGCCACCTCCGGGCGAAGAGGTGGCTTTTTTCGAAAAGACTGTTTACAAAGTAGCGGTATTAAAAGTCAACAGCACGTAATTCGATGTTGCCATGTCGACGTTCCAGATACCCTGCTGTCTGGTGGTATCCGTGAGCGAACACCATTAGCCAACCTTCTTTTTCGCATCGATCAAGAAGTTCTTTCTTCATAGCTAACGTTTGGTCTGGATACCGGTCGAAAGCTGTTATGTATGGCAGAGGAAGATGATTGGGAGTTGGTATTAAGTTGGCAAGGTAGATTATTCTTTCGCTGCCGGTATTGACTAATACAACCTGATGGCCTTCTGAATAGCCGTTAGTGACTATTGTGTGCACTCCTGGTACAACTTCAGTATCGCCGTCTAGCAATTCGATCATGCCCTTGTCATTCAGAACCTCAAGGTGCTTGACCCCTGTGCCATATACCGGCACTGATCGTTCGTTAGGTGAAAATGCTTCTTTCCAAGCGCTTTGTTGAACTAAATACTTTGCTTTTGGGAAAGTAGGAATAATTGTTCCTTCTCGATCGAGGCGAGTCGCTCCGCCACTGTGAGAGAAGGCTAAATGAGTGAGTATCACGTAATCAATTTCACGTGCGCTCACCCCTTGGTGGCGTAGATTACGTAGAAGCTTTGATGATGAATGACCGTACACTTCTCGAGTGATTTCTGGCTCTTTATTACCTATACCTGCGTCTACGAGAATATTTGCGTGAGGCGTTTTGATGAGCAGGGAGTTCAATCCGAGCCTTACGCGGTTCTTGCGATCAGGTTTTACGTTCTTCTCCCAAAGGATCTTTGGAACCGAGCCAAACATTGGCCCACCGTCCAGTAAGAACGTTCCATCACTCACAAGCCTCACGGCTACACGATTACTAGTAGTCATTTTGACGCCTCCAAGGTCACACCGAACCTTATTTCAAATCTAAACACGAGCGGACACTCGATACCTTTTGTCGCTGCTGATTCATTTGACTGGTCCACAGCGGTTATATTTCACGGCTTTTCAGTTTTAGTTGCGATAGAGGTGTAAGCCATCCAACTATTTGACACACGGAACCCTATTAGGCTTATGCTGTTTTTCCAAGGTACGTTCGTACTCTTTTTGGTTTTTATTATATACATTGTTTTGAACATGTTCAAAACTTAATGAAAATTTCCAGTTCAAATGACTAGCAGAGATTTTGCGATTTATTTTGCGAATTAGGCGCGTTTGATTTAATCTAAATACAACCTTTCCATTGTTAGGTTATATAAAGCCCGTTAATAAACAGGTGAGCGAATATTTACGGTTAATTCAAGTGATAACCTTCAATTACCCACTACTAAATTAGCAAACCATAACGCTAAATATAGGATTTAATTTGTTGGAAATCTCGTTACTGCAAAGTGAAGCCACTGAAATTGAAGTTGACGTTTTGGTGATAAACCTTTTTGAAGGTGTGAAATCACCAGGCGGTGCCACCGGTGCCGTCGATAAGGTAATTGGCGGTTTGATAACTGAGCTTATTGTTAGCGGTGAAATTTCAGGGTCTGAAGGTGAGTTGACTCTGATTCATACCGCTAATTCTGCTTATCCGGACTTAAGGGCCTCTCGTGTTCTGGTAGCAGGGCTTGGGCCGAGTGATTGCATCAATACAAACGTCATCCGGCGTGTTTCTGCGGCCGTGATACGGAAGCTGCGTGCCGTGGGAGCTAAAAGGGTTGCGACGATCGTGCATGGAGCGGGAATCGGCGGGGTCGATGTTTCCTCATGCGCACAGTCCTTGGTCGAAGGATCAATGCTTGGTGCTTATAGGTTCCTTAAGTACCGAACGACTGATACTAAGCGCAAGCCTGACGTGGAAAGCATGATCATAGTCGAAATAGATTCTTCGAAACTAATCGCTATCGATGCCGCGATAAAAAAAGGTGTTACGTACTCAAATGCTGAAATTCTAGCGCGTGATCTGGTAAACGAGCCTGCCAATAAGTTATCCCCGGCTGATTTGGCGTCAGTGGCACAAAAGGTTGCACACGACAATGGGCTTGATTGCGAAGTTCTTGAAGAAGCTGATGTTTCTGCTCTAGGGATGGGTGCGTATACAGGAGTTGCCCAAGGGAGTTCGAGGCCACTGAAATTTATTCATATGTCATATCGAGGTGACTCGTCCGACTCCGAAAATAATCTCTGGCTGGTAGGCAAGGGAATTACGTTTGACAGTGGTGGCATCTCATTAAAACCAGGACTTGGTATGGGCAAAATGAAAGGTGATATGGGTGGTGGGGCATCCGTTATTGCCGCAATGCAGGCCATATCTCAATTGAAGCCGAAATTGAATGTTCATGTCGTATGCGCAGCGACTGACAATATGCCCGGGGGTACTGCCCAACGGCCTGGCGATGTGGTGACAGCGATGAATGGCATGACGATCGAGGTGGATAATACTGACGCTGAGGGACGCCTTACTCTGGCAGATGCGATCGGTTATGCATTGTCAAAGCAAGCTACTCGGATCGTAGATGTGGCAACTTTGACAGGTGCAGCGCGAGTTGCTTTAGGAGATGGAGTAAGCCCTGTGTTTGGAAATGATGATGAGTTGATATCTGCCGTTCTAAAATCTAGCGAGGTAGTTGGGGAGCCGATGTGGAGGCTCCCTTTGGACTCCGTCACTAAGCGGCAAAACTCGTCGCGTGTCGCTGACATGAAAAACACCGGAGGGCGAGGCGGCGGATCGACGACAGCTGCTCATTTCATATCTGATTTTGCAGGTGAAACTCCTTGGGTACATATTGATATAGCAGCTACCTCTATGCTTGATAGCATGAGAGGGTGGTTACCTGCCGGCGCAACTGGAGTTCCAACCAGATCACTTATTGACTTAGCGTTGAGATTGGGTACGTAAACCTTTCTTGTGTCTAATGCAAATTCCAGAGCATGCTAATTCAATCGGACTAATGTTAAAAACTGATTGGGTCACGATTTGAAGGTGGAAAATCGCGCGTTCGAAAATTGACCGCGCTGGCTACTGATGCTAGCGTTGGTATCCTGCGGTGGGCGTAGTGTAGAGGTTAACACGCTAGGTTGTGGCCCTGGAGGCGAGGGTTCAATTCCCTCCGCTCACCCCATATTTTCTTTTCAAACTAATATTTTGCCAACTCTGATAACGAGGTTGTGTTGTTGAGTGTGGAACGGCATATCAGTTTGAAAACCCGGCTAAAATCAACCCTTAAAAAGGCTTGCTAAGCCGGGCCATATTTAGCGCCCGTAGCTCAGTGGATAGAGCATCTGGCTTCGAACCAGAGGGTCGGGGGTTCAAATCCCTCCGGGCGTGCCAAGAACAATCCAAAGTGAAGAAGCCCTTGCAGAAATGCAGGGGCTTTTCGCGAAGTTACTCCAAAGTTACT
>Ga0187833_10004208_pt1 | contig 14170 bp, 13 predicted proteins | sample ETNtaG_37_FD_167968 | JGI IMG/M metagenome (GOLD analysis project Ga0187833, IMG submission 167968) | Marine microbial and viral communities from oxygen minimum zone, Eastern Pacific Ocean - ETNP2014_SV_400_PacBio MetaG (Illumina Assembly) | ecosystem: Environmental > Aquatic > Marine > Hypoxic... | reverse complement strand
CCTCGCCGCCATGGCCAAGCAGGTAGGACTGGACGGCAAGACCATCCTCAACATCCGTCCCGCCTTCCTGGTGGTGCCCTCGACGTTGGAGCTGACCGCCGAACAGATCATCGCCCAGAACCTGGTTCCGGCGAAGAGCGGCGACGTGGTGCCGCAATCGATCCGCTCCCTGGCGGTGATCGCCGAGCCCCGGCTCGACCCGGCGTCCGGCGCCGTACCCTGGTACCTGTTCGCCAGCCCGGCCCAGATCGACACCATCGAGTACGCGTACCTGGAGGGCCAGGAGGGCGTCTACATCGAGACCCGCATGGGCTTCGACGTCGACGGCGTCGAGATCAAGGCAAGGCTGGACTTCGGGGCCAAGGCCATCGACTGGCGCGGAATGTGGAAGAATCCCGGCGTCTGATCGGCGCCGTCAACTTGATGCGACGGGGGCGGCTTTAGCCGCCCTTCGCATTTTCATGACAGCAAAGGAACATCACCATGGCCAAGAATTATATACAATCGGGTAACGTGCTCACCCTGACCGCCCCCTCCGACGTTTCCAGCGGCGATGGGTTGCTCGTCGGCTCCATCTTCGGCGTGGCCTCGGGCGACGCCGCCGGTGGCGCCGACGTGGAGGCGATGACCGAGGGCGTCTTCGACCTCGCCAAGATTTCGGCGCAGGCATGGTCCCAGGGCGACAAGGTGTACTGGGACGATACCAACAAGGAATGCACGGCGGTGGCTGCCGGCAACGTGCTCATCGGCGTCGCCGTGGCCGATGCCGTCAATCCGTCCGACACCGGTCGGGTCATGATCGGCAACCACCCGGAGACGGAGCTGCCGACCCAGGTGCTGACCGGGACGGCGACTCTGGACTTCGGCTCCATCGCCGCGGTGGCGTCCGAGGGGCACTGTCAGACAAACACGAACCGGTCTGCACAACCCCGGTAATCGGTGACGAACCTAAAAAAAGGTCCTGGCAAGGCGGAACCCGCTGAGGAAGTCCCGAGTGCCGGCGTTGACCAAGCTGCGGATGGCGGAGCGCATGTCCTTGGAACCGCTGTCCCAGGAGCCGCCGCGCAGAACACGGCGCGAGCAGTCGCCGCTACTCCACACACTGCCGTCCGTCGGCGCGCTGTCGTAGTTTACATTCCAACAGTCTCCGACCCGCTCCCAGACGTTGCCATGCATATCGTGGAGGCCAAAACGATTGGCCTTGAAACTGCCGACCGGCGCCGTTCGGTCGCCATAGCCGTCATTACAGCTCTTATTGCGCCAACTAAAACCCGTACTTTGGTCGGCGCCGCTACCATAAACGCAAAGTCCGCTCTCCAAATTGCCGAAACCGTATTTGGTGCTGGTCCCCGCCCGGGCCGCGTACTCCCATTCCGCCTCGCTCAACAGCCGGTAGCGCTTTTCGGTCTTGCGCGATAGCCAATCGATATACGCCTGGGCATCGTCCCAATTCACGCACGCCACGGGATCGCGGCCGGTCTGGGAATACCCAGGGTTTCGCCAGTTTTTCGAGCCGTCCTTGGACCACTCGCTGCCGCTATAAACAAAACAACCGTCTCCCGAGCCGTGACCCGTGGCATCGGCGAACGCCGCGAATTCTCCCCGCGTCACCTCGAACTTGCCGGCCGCGAAGGGCTTGGAAATGGTCACGTCGTGGACCGGTTGCGCGTCCTTGCCGCCGTCGCCGCTCAAGTCGCCCATCCGAAAATTGCCCGCCGGAATGACCACCATCTCCGGGCAGTCGGAGCAATCGCGGAAGACTTGCCCCGCTTTCTTCGGAAACTCCTTGGCATCCGGCTTCACCGGCAAGGGCGTCTTCGGTTTCGGCGAGGCGGCGGCGAGTTGTTTTTGTTGTTTCAGCTTATCGATCTTCACCGGCGCGAGTATCCGGGCGATGCGGAATCCCAGAACGTTGAATGAGTAGCCTGGGGGGTACTCGCCGCGATTCGCCGCGCGGAGGACCCCCGAACTGTTGTACCAGGAGCCGCCGCGAAGAACGCGAACACAGGAATCCGATCCTGTTTGGGCGCTGCCGTCCGAGGGAGTGCTTCTATAGCTTTGTTTGCAATCCTCGACCCATTCCCACACGTTCCCGTACATGTCGTAAAGACCAAAGCCGTTAGCTCCCTTTTGTCCAACAGGCTGTGTCTTTGAATCACTGTTTCTAGAGTACCAGGCAACATCTCCCAAGCAGTCCCCTTTATTTCCACAGCTCCATTTCGTGCCCGTTCCGGCCCTGGCCGCGTACTCCCACTCGGACTCGCTCAGTAAACGATACTCCTGTCCCGTCTTACGGCTCAGCCAGTCTACATACCCCTTCGCATCATTCCAGCCAACATAGATTACCGGGCGGTCGCCTCGGCCCCAGCCCCTCCAGCCCTTATCCTTCGGACGGAATCTGTTGCAGCCGTCATCCGAAACGCAGGCGTCCCACTCGGCGAACGTCACCTCGTATTTGCCAACCGCGAAGGCATTCGGGATGGTCACCCGATGCACCGGCTTCTCGTCGCCGCCGCCGCCGCCGCTCGAGTCGCCCATCTGAAAACTGCCCGCCGGAACGACCACCATCTCCGGGCAGTAGCCGCAATCGCTGAAGACTTGCCCCGCTTTCTTCGGAGACTCCTTGACAGCCGGCTTCACCGGCGGGGGCGGCGGCGATTTCGGCGGGTCGGCGGCGGCGAGTTGTTTTTGTTGTTTCAACTTGTCGATCTTCACCAGCGCCGGCGCCGCGAACGTTCCCTTCGGATACCGCGAAAGGTAGGCCTCATGGAATTCAATATCGCCGCCCGCCTGGATCGGCCGCCGGAATAAAGCATCCATGTTCGTACCGTCCGACGCCGCCGGAGCCGGCGCCAGCGTCCGGGCTAAGCGGAATCCCAGAACGCTGTATGAGTAGCGTGAGAAGTACCCGCTGCGTTTCGCGGCGCGGAGGAGCCTCGATTTGCTGTACCAGGAGCCGCCGCGATTAACGCGATCACAGGAATCCGGTCCTGTTTGGGCGCTACCGTCCGTGGGAGTGCCGCTATAGCTTTGTTTGCAATCCTCGACCCATTCCGACACGTTCCCGTGCATGTCGTAAAGACCAAAGCCGTTAGCTCCCTTTTGTCCAACAGGGTGTGTCCTTGATCCATTCTTTTCAGCGTACCAGGCAACACCTTCCAAGCAGTCCCCTCTATTCCCGCAGCTCCATTTCGTGCCCGTTCCGGCCCTGGCCGCGTATTCCCACTCGGACTCGCTCGGTAAACGATACTCCTGTCCCGTCTTACGGCTCAGCCAGCCAACATACTCCTTCGCATCATTCCAGCTAACATTGATCACCGGGCGGCTGTCTCGGCCCCAGCCCTTCAAGTCCCTATCCTTCTGATGCAAGCCGTTGCAGCCGCCAGCCGAAACACAGGCGTCCCATTCGGTGAACGTCACCTCGTATTTGCCAACCGCGAAGGCATTCGGGATCGTCACCAGATGCACCGGCTTCTCGTCGCCGCCGCCGCCGCCGTTGAGGTCGCCCATTTGAAAACTGCCCGCCGGAATGACCACCATCTCCGGGCAGTCGGAGCAATCGCGGAAGACTTGCCCCGCTTTCTTCGGAAACACCTTGACAGCCGGCTTCACCAGCGCCGGCGCCGCGAACGTCCCCTTCGGATACCGCGAAAGGTAGGCCTCGGCGGTGTCGCCGGTGGATGGAAGAAACACCCCCCCCAACAAAACAAGGGTGGCGGAAATGACCGTTAAGAAGTGAAGTTTCACCAAGCTATCCTCCCTTAGTGACCGTAACAGAATAAATGAATCACCATCCTCCCTTCCGTCGTCATGGCCGGACTTGATCCGGCCATCCACGGGCCTCGCGCTCGGCGTCAACCGCGTGGATACCCGGCTCAAGGCCGGCCATGACGACGGAAGTGAAGTGACGCGGTTATTTTGTGACGAGCCCTTAGGTGGGAACTATACGGTATTCGAGCACGGAGATATACCTACCGAGCAACCCATGGTCCGCGCTCACCACCCGGCCGACCCAAGCTACCGCGCCAGCGGTTTAGCCCTGTGGCCAGGGCGGGCATCCGCCGTGATGAAATCCCCTGAAAGGTTATCCAGACGCGCTTCTCCCGTCGTTTTCACTTTGTCACCCCTTCTTCGGCATGCGCCGCAGCAGCGCCCCGCTGATCGCCGCCGGCAGGGCGGCGATCAGCCACATGACGGCGGCCAGCGGCCAGGGAAAGGCGATGCGCGCCTGGTCCCGGGCGAGGCCCAGCTTGATTTTCCGCGCCGCCTTGTCCGCCGTCATCAGGAACGGCATGGGGAAAGCGTTGTTGGCGGTCATGCGGGTCTTGACGTAACCGGGACAGATTACCGAAACCCGGATGTTGTCCTCCTTGAGCCAGCCGCGGAGGGCTTCGGCATAGGCCTTCACCGCCGCCTTGCTGGCCGAATAAGCGGGCGCCCCGGGCAGGCCGATGAAACCGGCGAGGGAACTCGTGATGGCGATTTGGCCGCTTTTGCGTTGCCGCATCGGGACCATGGCGGGGAGCACCGTGTTCAGTACCCCGGCCATGTTGACGGCGAAGATTTCGCGGACCTGGTCCTCGTCCTCGCCTTCGCCGCCGGTGCCACCCGAGACGCCGGCGTTGGCGAAGACCAGATCGAGGGGATGCTCGCCGTCGACGAGTTCGATCCATTTGGCCATGGCCTCCCGATCCTTCACGTCGATGACCTCGGCGATGACCTGGGCGCCACGCTGGCGGCATGATTCGGCGACCGCCAGCAGCCGTTCCTTGTCGCGTCCCGAGATCGCCAGGGAAACGCCGGGTCCGGCGTAAAGGCGGGCCAGCCCGGCGCCGATGCCGCTAGAAGCGCCGGTGATCAGGATGCAACGCGGTTCGTTCCGTCGTTCGCTCATGGCTCCTTATACGGCGAAAAGGGGGCTTGGCGCGAACCCGACGATTTGCCGCCTCCGGCCGCCATGTTATAATGGCCGCCAACCATGGCAGTGCCGGGAGTTCACGTGTCCATTTCCTCGATGACCGGTTTCGCCCGCGACGAGGGCTGCGATGCCGCCTGTTCCTGGACCTGGGAAGTCAAAAGCGTCAACGGCAAGGGCCGGGACATCCGCTGCCGGCTGCCGCAGGGATTCGATGGCCTGGACTTGCCGGCCCGCGAGCGGGCGGCGCGCCGCTTTCGGCGCGGCAACATCACCATGACATTGACCGTCGTCGGGAACGAAGGCCTTGGCGGCTACCGGATCAACCGCCGGATGCTGGAGCAAGTCATCGCCTTGCTGCCGGAAATCCGGGAACGGTTCCCCGATGCCAAGGAGCCGAGCGCCGAAGGGCTCCTGGCTCTGCGCGGCGTCATCGAGCCGGCGGAAAACGGACTCCTTGGCGAAGCCAAGCGGGAGCTGGAAGCCGACTTGCTGGCGTCTCTGGACAAGGCGTTGGACGGCCTGGCCACCATGCGCGGCGAAGAGGGAGCGCGCCTGGCCGCCATGCTCGGCGAAGAGCTCGACAGCATCGAGGAGCATTACCGGCAGGCTGAACGCCTGGCCGCCGCCCAGCCCACGGCCATCCGCGCACGCCTCGAGGAACAGGTGGCGGCGTTGGTGGAATCGGTTCCGGCGCTGCCCGAGGAAAGGCTGGCCCAAGAGGCCGCCCTGTTGATGACCAAAGCGGATCTGCGCGAGGAGTTGGACCGTCTCAAGGCCCATATCGAGGCGGCTCGGGATTTTCTGGGCAAGGGGGAGCCCGTTGGCCGCAAGCTGGATTTTCTCTGTCAGGAGTTGAACCGCGAAGCCAACACTTTGTGTTCCAAGTCCGCCGACCTGGCCTTGACCCACGCCGGCCTGGCCATCAAGGCGGCTATCGAACAGTTCCGCGAGCAGGTACAGAACATTGAATGACGTCGAAAAAATGAAACGCCGCGGCCTGATGCTGGTGCTGTCGTCGCCGTCCGGCGCCGGCAAGTCGACGATATCGAGGGAACTTCTAAAAGGCGCCGGCAACCTTGCCATGTCCATCTCGGCGACCACCCGGCCGCCGCGTCCCGGCGAGCAAAACGGCAAGGAATACTTGTTTATCGACAGGGACGAGTTTGACGGCATGCTCGCGGAGGGCGAGTTTCTTGAGCATGCCGAGGTCTTCGACAACTTTTACGGCACTCCGAGAAAGCCGGTGGAAATGGCCCTGGCCAGGGGCCAGGACGTTCTCTTTGACGTCGATTGGCAAGGCCAGCGGCAACTGAAGCGAAATGCCGCCGGCGATGTCGTCGGCATTTTCATTTTGCCGCCCTCGCGGGCTGAACTGGAACGGCGCCTGCACACCCGCGCCCAGGATTCCGAAGAGGTGGTGCGCAAACGGATGGCAAAAGCGTTTGGCGAAATAATTCACTGGAAAGACTACGATTACATTGTCGTCAACGAGGTGGTCGAAGACAGCGTCGCCCAGGTCCGGGCCATCCTGACCGCCGAACGTCTGAAACAAGGCCGCCAGACCGGGCTCGCCGGATTCGTCGGGGCGTTTCGGGAAAGCCGTTAATACCTGAATTTTTTTGGGAGTTCCCTGGATGCCCAAAACCCTGGTGGTGGACGACGATCCGGATGTGGAAACGCTGCTCCGCGGCCAGCTTTCCGGGCGGCAAATCAGCGATGGCTTCGATTTTGTTTTTGCCCGTTCCGATGCGCAAGCCTTGCAAATCCTTGGCTCTGAAAAAAATATCGATATCGGCTTGGTTGTCATCGACAGCCAAACGATCAGCGGCATGGAGTTGTTCCGCCATATGAAAGGCGGCGCTCCGCGGATACCGAGGATCGCGCTGACTTCCACGAACGACCTGGCAACGATCCGGCGGGCCATGAATAACGGCGCCGTTGACTTCCTGGTCAAGCCGATCGCGGCGGACGATCTGATCGCCACCGTCGACAAGGTTTTCAGGGACTGTGAAGAAAGGCGCAAGAGTTGGCGGACCGAGGCGCAACTGGCGGCAATCCGCAAGGAGATCGACATCGCCGTTGACATTCAGCGGCGCATCCTGCCGACGCGGTTCCCCGAGCGGGGCGATCTGGGCCTGTTCGCGCGGATGAAACCGGCCCAGGAGATGAGCGGGGATTTTTTCGATTACTTCGAGATCGGCGCCGACAAACTGGGCTTGGTTGTTGCCGATGTCTCGGGCAAGGGCATTCCGGCGGCGTTCTTCATGGCGGTGGCGCGCACCCTGATCAGGACGACGGCGATGACCGGGGCCGAACCCGGCGCCTGCCTGGAGCAGGCCAATGTCCTGCTTTGCCGTCACGACATTCCCGGCATGTTCGTGTCGGTATTTTACAGCATCCTCGACACCGCGACCTGGGAATTGGCTTACGCCAACGGCGGCCACCTGCCTCCCTACCTCATTCACGGCGACGAGGACAACGGCGGCGTCGAAACCCTCGCCGGCGCGGGGAAGGAACCGTCTTGGGAATCCAGGAGGATCTGATTTACCAACAGGATAGCATCGCCCTCGGAGCGGGCGACGCGCTTTTCTACTACACCGACGGGCTTACGGAAGCCTTCGACATCGACCGCAATCAATTTACCGACGAGCGTCTGATCGATTACCTGCTGACCAACCGGGACCGGTCGGCCCATGCCTTGGCGGAAAACGTCTTTGCCTTCGTTGATATGTTCACGGCGGGAGCCCCGCAGTCCGACGACATCACCAGCCTGGTCATCAAACGGTTTTGAAACGATCCTTCATCTCCGCGACCGTGACGGTGCCTCGGCGCCGGGATTTTCGATGCGCAAGGGCCGTGCCATGGGGGAAGCATGGAGGGCGGTAGACGGAAATTCAACATTCAAGACTTGACCCTAATCCAGCCTCCAAAGTCTCCCCGCCCGATAGCGAACTTGGGCTATTGTTGGCCGAGATCAAAAAGTCGGAGCGCAAAGGTTACAGCAAAGCCGATTCGATAAAGTTTTTCGATCAATTGCTTGAAAGTCTCGGCCTAGATTAGGCTATTTTTCTTTCTTAAATTTGTTTTTGTCTTGTTCGATTGTTTCGGCAAAGTCCTTATGATCCAGGGTTTCAATAATCTTCAAGACTGGGATGACGATGGCTATGCCCATGTTCACCTTCTCGTGTTGGAACAGATCTACCTCAAATGTGTCATCCTGCCGGATACGTGCGTCCCAATGTCCGTGCATTAGCCCAAGCCAGAAAATGGGCTCGGAACCGAGAGCGAGCTTACCCTTGCGAACTCCAGATAGATGCACGAAGACGGGCGATCCGCTTAAACCGCCAATAGATCGCGACTCAACCAGATAGGCGTCTATATTGCCAATTCCAGTTTCGATCTTTTCTTCTGGCATGGCAGCAATATTGCCGACCCGCACAATCGGAATGTTTCGCTCTTTGCCAAAGTGACTGCTAAACAAACCAGCCAAAAAAACCTCATCCCCAATGCCTATCGACTGGGCCTCTATAATTTCGTCTGTGGCGGCCATTTCGTCAGAGACAAATAGATAGTCGTATTCACCCTCTGAGGGTGCCCAGGCGATGGCTGCAACGTCAACAGAATCGTCATCGGGGTGGAATCGCCAACGCTCTGCGGCAACACCAATCCATCGAGAACCACCATCTTTCGTGTTCATACGAACATAAATTATCTTATCGACGCTTCGATTCACCCCCTTTTCAACGACATGCCGGGCGCTTACCAAATGCACGATGTGAAATGCCGTATGCGAAGCAGTTTCGGCCTGAGGGCGGCCCACAAAAAAAGCCGTCCCAATCAGCCGGACCCCCGTCTCGTCCTTGATTGCCAAGAACGCCACGCACTTTCGGATTTCTGGTGGTATCAGCATTAGGGCCTTCTCCCTTTCCGCAAGGAAATAGCGGGGTATCCCGCCTAGCCTATAGTGAGCGTATTCCTGAGAAAACAGGCCCATGCGGGAGCGTCAACAATATTATTAATTGCCGTCCTATTTCATAGGTTCGCAAAGTTGCCTTTTCAGCAGCAATTTGTTAATAATTCTCAAAATTATTGCCGCCGGATTGATACATTTCATTGCGAAATGGGTTTGTTATTACCGTGCGGTCCAACACGCCTATTGTTATTTTTTCCTTTCCCATTACCCTAAAAACGTCTGCTTTGCTCATCCCCTGTGACAACCCTAATAGCCGCTCCCGATTAGTGCCTCGAACATCTTCAGTTGTTGTGCAGCCAAGGAGCACGCCAACCATCGCCGCAGCCAAAATTACCTTTCGCATATCCCCCTCCCTTAAATTTCCCCGCTAGACTACAACCAAACCTCACCCCGGTTAAAGTGCCGGATTATGTGACCATAATGGACTCTTACCGGAACATGGGGTGTGGTCGGCGGCGGCGCGATTATCCGCCTCGGTGGCGTCCAGGCGGTCCTTCTCGTTGTTAGTTTCCGCAATAATCCCAGGTTCGGGTTTTGTGCGGAACTCCAGAATCAGGTTCTTGCACCAAACCACATCGGTGGGATCGTTTTCACTATCAACTTTATGCGAAATCCCAGAGTCAGGTTTCAGGCGGTTTCGACCTTATCCAGACCGTAAATGCCGTCGACGGAAAGGCCGTTGACACACCCAGGCGATACTCGTCAACAAGCCGGGCGTCATGAGCGTGCTGGCGTTTCGCGGGACGGAATTCAAGTTTAACCAGTGCGGGCCTCAAAGTTGGCAAAACAGCCCATTCCGCCCTGGATATCGAACCTGTTGTTACCGGCCATTTCACTCTCTCCCTTTCACGGTCTGCACCACGTTGAAGCCCTCGAGGTTGGGCGGCCCCAGATAGACGTTCCTGCCTTTTCCGGCGTGGGCGGGGGCCTTGCGGAAGGCCTCCGACTGGACCCAATCTTCCATGCTCTTCTCCGACGCCCAGACCATGTGCACGACGTACAGCGTGTGGTCGTCGAATTCAGGCCCGCGCAGCAGGTGGAACTCCACGAACCCGGGAACCCCGCGCAGGTTTGAATCTCGCCGAGCCCACCTGTCCTCGAATGCCTGCTCCTCCCCCTTGATGATCTTGAAGCGGTTCATGGCGAACCAACCTGCATTAACACTTTTCTCCTTGCCACTATCAGTACGCATATCTCCGCTACAACCCGTCGCCAAGAGCAAAAATAGAGATGAAGCTAGAACCGTTATAACTCGAGTCTTAGGCATGAATCCTCCCCCACCTGTATTCGCTTAGTTTCGGTGACAGCGACAATCTGCCATTGAGCGTCGCTTTGCCGCGTATTCGTTCCAACGATGACATTTTGCATCTTTGGTAAACCCTCCCTACCCCATTCCTCCATCATCATTTTGTATATGATTGAGCCTGAGGTGGCCAGGTACGGCGGTTCGTCAAGGTCTCCACGCGGACCATCGCCGCGCCCGTGCCGACGGCGCTTTTGTTCCTGGCCGTCATCGCGCCGGCCTTGGGCATGTATGCCGGCAAACTCGTTTTCTCGCGGGTAATGGATTACCTGCCCATGCACGCCTTTCGGCGGCGCCTGTCGCGTTACCAATGAAAGCGGTATATAAAGCAGTTCCGTTGTCTCGACCAGGATCCGGAACTTTGCCGATGTTACGGAAATGAACCCGAACCCAAGCCAATCCCTCGGCAATTCCGCCGCCGGCATCGCTTCCGGCCCGGTTGTCCTGGAGGGGGACTTCAGCATCGCCGAGGCCCTGGCGGCGGCATTTCACAATCTCGAAAAGGGCTATTTGCCGCGGGCCGACACCATCTTCCGGCAGATCTTGAGTTTCCAGCCGGACAATTTGCAGGCTCTTTTTTCCAGCGCCGAAATCGCCTCCCGGCTGGGCCGTGGAGACGCCGCCGCCCGGCTGGTCGACAAGATCATCTCCACCAACCCGGACGATCCCCTTTATCACGCTTATTTTGGCGGCGCGCTGCAAGCGTTGGGAATGGCCGAGGAAGCCATCTCCGCTTTCCGCCAGGCCTTGGAAATCGATCCCGACATCGCCGAGGTCCATTGCAATATGGGCAGTGCGTTGCGCTTTATTGGAAAAATAGAAGAAGCCCGCGCCGCTTTCGGCCGCGCCACCGAAATCAATCCGCGATTCGCCTTGGCGCACTCCAATGCCGGCGTGGCGCTGAAGGATATGGGAAAACTGGACGAAGCCGTTGCCGCCTACCGGCGGGCCATCGCCATCGAGCCAGGCATGGCCTTGGCTCACAGCAATCTCGGCGTGGCGCTGAAGGACCTGGATCGACTGGAAGAAGCCGTTGCTTCATATCGCCGCGCTGTTGAAATCAAACCCGATTTCGCCGACGCCCATTGCAATCTCGGCAATGCCCTGAAAGCGCTGGGCAAGTTCGATGAAGCGCTAGCCGCCTATCGCCACGCCATCGCGGTCAAGCCGGATTTCGCGCAACCCTACGCCAATACCGGCGCCGTATACATCCAGCGGGGCAATCCCCAGGCGGCGGTGGAGACTTGCGATTCCTTCCACAACGATCATCCCATGGACGCCGGCCTGCTCACATGCAAGGGCATCGCGCTGACCGAAATGGGGGACCGCGAAGGGGCCCGTTACCTGTTCGATTTCGACCGTTTCATCAGCGGCTACCGTTTCGGCCCGCCTGGGGAATTCGCCAACCTTGACGCCTTCCACGACGCCTTGACCCAACACATACTGTCGCATCCGACGCTGGCCCACGAACCTTCCAATTATATGACCGTCTCGGGCATGCACAGCCGTGAACTGTTGACGGAGCCGAAAGGGCCGGTCGCCCATGTCGAGGAAATGATAAAGGAAGCGGTGACAAGGTATGTGAACTCGCTGCCGGCGGATCCCGATCATCCCTTCGTGGCCGGCAAACCGGCGCTCGACAAGATCAATAGCTGGGCGGTGGTGATGAACCGGATGGGCCATCAACTTCCCCATATTCACCCGACCGGCTGGCTGACCGGTTGCTATTACGTCAAGATTCCGGACATCGTCGGGCAGTCCGGATCGCAGGCCGGCTGGATCGAATTCGGCGAATACGGGCCTGAGTTCGGTTTCTGCCAAGTGCGGCCGGAAGTGAAAGCATTCCTGCCCGAGGAAGGACTCATGTACATGTTTCCTTCCTATTTCTACCACCGCACCATCCCCTTCGACAGCGAACAGAAACGGATCTGCATCGCCTACGACGTCTTTTGACGGCGCCTTCAGAAAGGCAGGCCTTCCTCGCCTTCGCCGGGGCCGGAGGCGGCCGGAAGGGAGCGCTTGCCGGGGCCGGAGGCAAGCGGACGGGCGCGTTGTTTCTGCTGGCGGCGCTTCTTTTTGCCTTCAAGATTGGTATCCACGGCGTTGAGGGTAAATTCCGTCCGGACGGCGCCGGAGTCATCCCTTCTTTCCCTGATCAGCGCATTCAAGGAAACGCCGCCGGAAACCAACCAACTGTAACGGCATTCGCGGGTTCTTCTTACCGCCCGCCGCAGACAGCTACTGGTGGTGGGAATGCCGTAGTCCTTGCTGAGTGTCTGCCGATGATTTCGCTCTCGGTGAGCGATTTGTAGGCTTGGACGAACTGCATCCTGTAAGCTTTGCGGCCGCCGTCGGCGTCGAGGAACAAAGTCGTGAACGCGCCGCCTTTCTCCGAGACATAGGTTCCTTTTTTCTCGCCGTCCCCTCGATCCGTAAGGATCAGATTGGAATGCAGACGGCGTACCATTTCGGGTGTCATGCCCAGGCTCACGCCCTCGAGTTTAAACTTATCCTTCTTTACCTTCTGTTCGAAAAAGAGGCTGATCCATGGAACATCAGTGCCGTAGTTTGCCTTGTGGAATAAAAAACCAGCCAAGGCCAGAAAACCCAGAAGGCAAAGCAAAACGAGGCCGGCCGTGCTAAAGGGCCGATCTTCCTTTTTCGGCAAGCTCTGTCTTTTGTGCTTTGGTTTTACAGTCTTCATGGAGGAAAGCATTCATATCCCCGGTCTATGAGTATTGATTGTAACGGTAACATACGAGCGGATGCCTTGCTGTGATTCCTGTCACGCAAGCCTTGCCCGTGAAACTCCCCATGCATGATCGATGCATGTGGAGTAACCTACTGAAATCGGGCTTCCGCCGCGGCAAGTCCGGCACCAAGGAAACCGAGACGATCCTGGAATGGGCGCGCCATCAAGAACCAAGCTGTCCGCCGCCGATTTGCTTCGCCGGCTGGCCACCGTCAAGCTCTTGTCGCTTGACGTCGACGGGGTCTTGACGGACGGCGGTCTCTATTTCGCCGATGACGGCAGCCAGCTTCGCAGGTTCAACGTCAAGGACGGAGAGGGCATCAAGCGCCTGCTGAAGGCGGCGGTCGAAGTCGTCGTCATCTCCGCCAGCCAAGCCGAAGCCATTCTCAAAAGGGGAGAATCCCTGGGCCTTGAGCATGTCCGCATCGGCGTCGAGGACAAGCTGGCGGTGCTTTCAGCTTTGTGCTCGGAGCTGGCGATAGAATTGGCCGAGGTTGCCCATATGGGCGACGACTTCAACGATCTGCCGGTCCTGGAGGCCGTCGGCTTGCCGCTGAGCGTCGCCGACGCCATGCCGGAGGTGCGAGAACGCGCCCTCTACGTCACTGAAAGGGGTGGCGGCGAGGGCGCCGTGCGCGAAATCTGCGACCTTCTATTGGCGGCGCGGAAATAGGGAAAATCTCCCCAATTGTTTACGTGACTGAACAGATCACCCCTCGGGGGTGTCCTTGCCCAGCGAAAGATGCGTTCGGGATTGGTGGTAATAATCGAGGTACGAAACAAGGATCCGTCTCGGATGTTGTTCATTCAAGACGATCACGCGGTTCAGGCATTCGCGCCTCACGCTGCCGATAAGGCGTTCGACATACGGATTTTGCCACGGGCTTCGTGGCAGAACCCGTATGTCGAACGTGTGATCGGCTCAATCCGACGCGAGTGCCTCGACCACATTATCGTCATGAACGAGCAACATCTTCGTCGGATACTGGCCTCTTACCTCGACTATTACCACGGTTCCCGAAAGCACCTGTCGCTGGCCAAGGATACACCAGACGGGAGATCGGCCCTGCCGGTGGGTTCCGGGGAGGTCATTTCCTGGCTTTGTCAGAGCAAATCGGCTTGAGCCGGGGTGTGGCATTTCGTAGCCTCCGGGGATGCAAAATCCCTTCCGTTATTTCAACAGTTCGCCTGAGGTAATCCGCCTCGCGGTGATGATGTATATCC
>Ga0187833_10004205_pt1 | contig 14178 bp, 13 predicted proteins | sample ETNtaG_37_FD_167968 | JGI IMG/M metagenome (GOLD analysis project Ga0187833, IMG submission 167968) | Marine microbial and viral communities from oxygen minimum zone, Eastern Pacific Ocean - ETNP2014_SV_400_PacBio MetaG (Illumina Assembly) | ecosystem: Environmental > Aquatic > Marine > Hypoxic... | reverse complement strand
TCATTATTTCTATCAGCTCTAATAGTCTTACTACGCAGTCCATACAATCGCCAATTGGCGCTACACATACGCCAATCTGTCATGATGCAGAACACCTCAGATTCGCAATCCCTTGCTATTACAGCACTTACGCTTTTGGCATGCATATTGCTTTATTACCATGTTGTAAGAATTTTATAGCATAAAATGACATATTGTGATATTTACTTATAAGTTATTTTAGTCTGATTAAAAATTGGAAAGATAGAATAGTATGAATAAAGACCAATTAATAAAAGTGGCCATGGATGATGACAAACTCTTGGATGAGCTTGTTCCGGGCAAGAGTGACTTCACTATAAAAGCTAAATCTCAAATTAAAAGCTTTGTTCGTAATAGTTCAGCAAAGGGAGTGTTGTTGTTAGGCCCCATAGGTTCCGGGAAGTCAACTATAGCAAGAATCATGGCATTAATGCGGTATTTGCATTATTGTAAGGATGAAAAATGCAAACAAACAGTAGAAAATTTAAAGTTCGATGGGCCCTTTCGGATAGACAAAAAGTTTCTTAACTTTTATGAAGAAATGAATATAACAGGTTTAGTTCCCAATCTTGTTCAAACTCAACTTTTTGGTGTTGCTAAAGGAGCGGCTACAGAAGTAACTGAAAAGGCAGGAATATTTGAGCAGGCTATGACGGGTCATTCTACTATGGACAAAAAAACGATAGGAGCAGAAATAACAGGCGGAGTAGTTTTTCTTGATGAAATTTGTGATCTTGAGTTTGAACATCAACCACTTTTACTATCAACATTAACTGGCACTGAGGTATTTAGAGTGGGTGGAGAGGGTGATCCAAATTATGGATACAGTTTTAATGGCTCTGTGATCGCTGCTACCTGGAAGGATCCATTTAACGGTTCACTAAGGCCTGATTTACTTTCTCGCCTAGCAAATTATGTAATTGAGTTACCTGGATTAAATGATAGAAAAGATGAATTCGAAGATATAGTTAACGATATTAAAGAAAATATTTACGAAGAGCATAGAAATCACATTAATCGGCTGGAAATAATTGATCCTGAATATGTTTCAAGAGCGAAACTAAAAAAAGAACGGAAAAGAAACATAAAAATGGATTCAAAATCCGTCAAGCTTCTTAAAAGTCAAAACTGGGATGAATTAGGAAACCTAAGAGGTTTGCGACAAATATTGGAAAAATGTTTTCATGACCAAGTGTCTGCCTCGGAAGCTCTTAAGAATTCCGTACTCTTAAATACCAAAAGATCACACCCAATAGAGGATTTGTCTAGTGTATTTATTCAGGAGATGATTGAGAGTAAGGAACCTACGGATGTTTCAAAAGTAATTAAAAGTATGGAAAAACAAAACCGAGCATTAATTGCAAAAAGGATTCAGAAGAATCCAATAATTTTGAGTCAAGTTTCAAAAAAACTTGGAATAAGTGAAAAAGATTTGAAAAAACAGTTAACTGATTTAAGTCGAGATAGATCGAGGAGAAAAAATGGAACTGAGTAATGCACAAGGAATTTTGGGATTAATTCATTTAGCTAGCCGTACACCACAGAGCTATAGACGCATAATAATATGTACACCTTTCATTTCTGAGGACCTATTATGCAATAAGATTGCGCCAAACGGAATTGTACGTGTGCCAACGCTGATTATTACGTGTCCTAAAGCGGCTCAAAACCTTTTTCCTCTATGTAAAGAATGGAAAGGGAGCTTTATGATAACATCAATCCCAAGCCTCCATGCCAAAGTGTACCTGGCTTGTGGAAGAGATGAAAGGGATTCCGTAGCTATACTGGGTTCATTCAATTTGACCAATGCGGCACTTAATGGAAATTATGAACTTGGGCTTCGATTTGTCGGGAATTCACCTGAAGTAAGAAAATTAATATCCAAAATGGAAAGTAAGCTTATTTTAATGACCCAAAGAAAATTATATGAAGGAGGAAAACAATGGCAAGTATAAATGAATTCTTTTTTATGAGAAATGGTTTCGAGACTTTTAGATTAGAACCTGATAAGCATAGTTATTTGTTGTTTGGCAGTCATGATCGTGAACAGCGTGATCATTTATTAGAACATCTAGAAGAAGCTTCTTACTCTTTAGAAGGATATAAAAGTGTAGTTATTGGTGACTATGGGCGAGGAAAAACTCACCAATCACGAAATATAGAGTTTGAAATTAGTCAACGTGGATTAAATTTGTGTCCAGTTTACGTAAGATGTACTGAATTTAAAGTAAAAGAAATATTTAGCACTTTTTTTAAAGAGCTGGTTCTTAGTATTCCTACTGAGGACATTAAGGAGATGGCTCAAACTTATGAAGAAAAAACTATTAGTGGTGACTTCCCGGCACTTGAAACTATTATTGATGATGAAGATGTGGCGCGAGTTTTTAGGAGCGGTTTAGCTGCACCAAACTTAGATGTAGTCAGGTTAAGCATGCGTTGGCTTGGTGGTGAACAAAAGTTAGATATGCAGCTTGTTGCTGGGAATATGCCGGCGCTTACAGTTAGCAAACAATTTGGTTCAGTAATGAGAGGCATAGTTCAATTATACCGTAAAGTAAAACGTAAAGTCCCGGTATACTTGATTGATGAGGCAGAACGATTTTCACTAGTGTCTAATACGGATGCTTACTGGAGCTGGCTTGCGGCTTTGCGGGAGTTGACGGATATTATTGGAGTTGCACTAATTTTCTTTATAGGACAAAAAAGTCGTGATGAAATTCCTGTAATGTTTGCGCAAGATGAAATACAGACCAGGATTGGCGTCAGTAATTACGTAGAATTCTATGATCAATCCCGTGATGACGTTAGAGACTTTCTTACTGAATTGCTCCAAACTATAATAAGAAAAGGTCCTGTCAGCAATGACCATAAAGAAATTCTTGAAAAAAAATTTGGCAAGGAAATTGATAACGCTATACCAGAGGAGCTGCAAACAATTGTAGGAGATGATGGAGAACTGCTGAAAACTTATCCATTTACCATAGATGCTTTTGAAAAATTAATTGATCATTGTGCAACAGCAGAATATTCAAATAGACCAAGAGAAGTGCTAATCATGGTTCAAAAGGCAGCTGGACGTGCAATGCGTAGTGGTAGCAGGCTAATTGATAGCTCAGTTTTGGATGAAACTTCCAGAGATGGAATATAAGGGGGGATTAAAATGGTAAAAATATTTGACATTGAACCAAGAATTACAAATGATGTTTATGTAGGAGATAAGCGTCGCGAAGCCGTTATTCTTGCAGGAAAGTTGTCTGAAAAAGGACCAGGGAGCAATGTATATTTTGATGGCAGCGATAACTTCGTTGTACTTGAAGTTGGGAAACGTGGTTCTGGAAAATCCTATGGCATGGGTTCTCTTCTTGAGGGTTTTGCAACTGATGAATTATCTAATATTTCTCCACAAAAGGATGGGAGAGCTGTTTTACTTCTGGACCCACTAGACATTCATTGGACAGCTGTTTTACCACTTAGCGAGGACGGACCCTCAGCTCTGAAACGTCAACACAAAGTTCTAGCATCCTGGCCAGACCTGGAAGTCGAAAACATCAATTCGGCGGTCTGGGTACCTGCTGGATACCAATGGAATATTGACCACTCAAGTTTTAATGAATATTATCTACCAGTAAGTTCTCTTGACGCAGATGATTGGGCTTTGCTGTTGCAAACAGATATAATCCTTGAAACAAGAGGTCGCCTTATTAGTGAGGCTTATCAAAAAGTAACCATACTTGGCTGGGAATGCCCAGACAATACTCACCCTCCACGTCTTGACTATTCAATAGAAGACTTGATTGACTGTATTTCAAAGGATAACGAGATAAATGAATTCTACCATTCGGAGACAATAAGAAGTGTTGTTCAGCCTTTAAGAGCCTATAGCAGAATGCCTCTTTTTTCTGCTCGTAATGGCACATCAATGACTGAACTTATTCAGGGAGGAATACTGTCGATACTTTCACTTGGCCGGCTTGGAGAAGACCTACGAACAGTACTTACTACAGTAGTAGTTCGTAAACTACGTAATGACAGAATGATTGCAAGTCAAATTAGTAGACGATTAGCTCTTCAAAATTTAGATACCTCAGAGAGATTAAGATTAGAGGAAGAATTGGAAGGACACGTAACAAGAACTATTCTTGCAATAGATGAAGCACAAATCTTAATGCCAAAAAGCTCAAATTCTCCGATTCGCCGAACACTAGATTCTTTCGTTCTTGAAGGGCGAAATTATGGTTTATCGCTTTGGCTATCAACACAACGACCTAAAGGCGCCATATCCGATGCGGCGACGAGCCAGATTGATACATTTATTGTTCATCGTCTATCAATTAAGGAAGACATTAGTTCTGTTTGTGGATTGCTTCAAAATGCTTTACCAGAAAAGATAAAAAAAGGAAGCCAACAAATTGATATTGGTGAGCTTATTAGGAGTTTAGATGTTGGGCAAGCGGTAATTTCAAGTGCCACTAGTGACGCAAAAAGATTGATAGTAGCACATATTCGACCAAGAATGGTTGCTCATGGAGGTGAAGCTTTCTAATGAAACCCACATTCATCAGATATAGTGCCGATAAATATCAGAGGATTGGATTATTAAAAATATTTATTTCCATACTTGATCCAAGCCGAAGGAGTGTCTCTTCAGACTTGATAAACCGGAAACTATCAGAACTGCTATTTCAAAAGGAAAATGGAAGTATGACGAAAGTAGAGCAGTTAATTCGCAATAGCAGTTCCAGTTCATGGAACTTTCGTATTACGAAGCCAACTATCGGTAAAATTTTGGAATGGTCTAAACTATATGGTTTTATTGGATCTGGAAACCAAATAACTGAAAAAGGCCTCTTGCTTTATTATGTAATGGGACCGGATGCAGTTTCCTCAATAAAAAGTGGAAATTTTGAATCAAATCCATTTGAGTTAACTATTGAGGAAAAATTATATTTTCTTTACAGCCATCTGGAAGTGGATACTACTTTATTCTTTCTTATAAAAAGGTTAGCTGAACTTCCAAAAAACACATTTGTTTTTGGTGTAGAGGCTGACAAACTTACATGCCTTGCTCTTTACGATACATTTAAACTTATTTCAGAGAAAGGATTTTATTCCGAAAACGTTCTTTCCCTTAAAAACTTGCGTGAGTTGATTGGTAAGATTGTATTTGAACTTGATTTGTCGTCAGAAGTGCCCGTACAACCTTTGAGGAAACAAGGTCCTAAATCTATACGAATAGTTAAGCCTGAACAGCAAAACAAAAAAAGAACTAACGCTGCTGATGGTGAAGCGATACCAAGATTTGAATTTTTAACTGATTTAGGTTTATTAACTAAACGTGTTGAAGGGAAATCAAACCAAGAAAAATCACGGAAGGCTTGGAAATATTGGGTAACACCCATGTTACTTGATTTCGCTAAGGATTTGCCAGAGAGTATTCCAAAAGATTTTTACTGGGTACAGTTTGCTCATTCCGCAGTAACGTTGACTAACTCAAAACCGAAATGTCTTAGCATCGAAGAAGATTCACGGATAATTGTTCGTCGAACATACGATGCTTTTCTTGAAGTCAAACGGAGCTTTGGCCATACTCCTATCTTAAGTGTTGCAATTATTGCAATGATCCGATCTCTTGCATTATCTGAAGTTTTAGAAATTAAAGTTGTACATGAGCTGTTCTTGGGTTTTAAAATAAGTGACCTCTTTTCTGAAACACTAAAATTTGCAGCGGGAAATGAAATTGATAAAATGTTTATAGACTTAAAACCTTCATTTATAGAGGAGGCGGAAAAACATTATGACACGCAAAAAAAAATCTGTAATTAATCAACTTAATGATACTGTTAAGAATATTGAGAAGAAACAGACAATTATCAAACGTGTGATTACAAATTTTAAGAAACAAAAATGTTCTTCTAATCTTTGTGCTGCCCATGTTTGGATTCAAGCCAATATAGATATATTACAAAAAGAAGATCCCGGAATTCCTCAGATAGCAAAACAAATAGAAGGTCTTTGCAAAGATATATTATTTAGGTTTGAATCAGATTTGAGTGACGCCTTATCTTTAAACGATTTGATCCTTTCCGGGCAATGGCCAAAATACTATATAAATTACATAATTCCAGTTGTTATAGACGAAAAGAAATATAGTATTTCTGTTGGTGAAGAAAAAATACAGTCATTAGATTTAATAAAACTCATAGAAAGCGTAAAGAAACAGTTAGATAATTTAAAAATAACCAGTACGAAGCTAAAGAAATTCTTAAAAGAATTGTATGAAGCTTATATACAAATAGTTTCTACAGGAAGCCATAGTGCAGCAATATGGAATGTTTATAGAAATATGGTTATTAATAAGCAACCGAAAACGTTATGGCGAGATGCTTCTGATTCAAGTTTTCGTTCTTTTCGGGCATTAGAGTTTAGAGCCTATCTTACTGAACTATTAAAAATAAATTTAACTACTGTATCTGATTGCCAGTTACGGTTACTTCCTCCTATTTCTAAAGATGAGTCAATGTATATTTATCAGCCGTTTGAAGATCGTTTTTGCAATGTAGGTCGTATTGAATTTAGTCCTATTGGAGATAGAGACAATGCTTAAGCTTGATAAAAGATCAGCACGTAACATCATTAAAAGCCTACAACGCGGAACGTTAAGGCCTGGTGCAGCAAAACATCTTCATTGTGGACATGATGAATGGATAAAAGTACAACTTGAAATACTTAATGAAATTAATGAAGATAATGGTTCTGCAGTTCACTTTGTTAGAGGTGCATACGGTGAAGGCAAAACTCATTTTCTGCACTATATCGAGGAAGTGGCTCGTGACAGAGGCTGGGCTACATCACATGTAGAATGTAGACATGATAAAGTTGAACTGGACCGTTTTGAAACAATATATCCTAGTATTGTCCAAAAACTCCAATTATCCCCAGATCAGCTTCATAGAGATGCAGAAAGTATTGAAGATCCTGTTAGGAATTTACTGAACCATTGGTCAAATAAATTGTTTCAAGAGGTTGGATTCGGGATAGGTGAAAGTATAAGACGACCGTTTCAAGCAGAGATGAGAATCTTTGAAATACTTCAAGAACGTGTAATGACCCGGAATTTCCCAGGTGATTTTCAACGAGTTATCTGCGCATATCCACGTGCCTTGTTGCAGGATGATATTAATGCACAGAATGACTTAATTTCTTGGTGCAAAGGTGAAGAGCGTAAGATAAACATACCATCAATGTTGCTTTCAAAACCTGGAGACAGAGTCCAGGCACCAGGAGTTGACAGGAGGTTAACAGGAGCAATTACAGTAAGGCCTATTACTAATGCAACAAGCCTTGATGTTTTCAGAGGCCTTTTGTGGCTACTAACAATGTGTGACTATAAAGGGCTAATTCTTTCTATTGATGAAGTAGAGCAGATTGCCAGACTTAGACCTTCTGTTAGGCGTGACCGTTCTTTCCAAACTTTAAGAGAATTTGTGGATAACACAGATGGGGACATCGGATTACAAAACTTTGCCGTTTATTTTGCTGCAACCCCAAACATGTTTGATGATGAAGACTATTTCCGTAGTTACGATGCATTAGCAACACGTATTGAGCCAGTAAGTAATGAGACAAATTGGTATTCTCCGGTAATAAACTTGGGAAAAACTGCTTTATCAGAAAAGCAACTTTATGAAGTAGCTACAAAGATTTGCAAAATTTATGGTATCGCATACGGGCCGGATATTCCTAGTAAACTGCCTGACAAACGACTGAATGAATTAGTGCTTGCTGTAGATAGTGCGAAATATCGTATAGCAAAGCCACGTTTATTATGTAGAACAGTTGTTGATCAACTTGAAAGGATTAGACAAGGCCTATCTTTTACTGACATAGACGAATATGTTTCAATAAAAGCAAAAGCCCTTATAAGGGAAAATGAATAATGACGTTTGCAGTTAATAGAAAAGCTATCAGAAGCCTTAGAGTTGGTATTGTTCCTTCTTCCCATGTATTGAATCTGACAGTTGGCTTCGATCCACATCATGAAATACTTGATAAAGAATTCAAAAGACTTAAATTCGGAATTCATCAACCATTTGTTATTGGAGGTGAATGGGGGAGTGGAAAGACAAATTTACTTAGTTATATTAGAGAATATGCGTTGGAACAAAATGTTGCGGTAGCTTATATAAATCTTAATGGTAGGTCAGCAGCAATTAATCATCCTCAAAAGCTGTATCACCGTATAGTTGCAGATATTCGTTTGCCGGGATTAGAAGATAACGGAATTACTTGTCTTCTCGGATCGATTAAAGATAGCCCACTTGAAAGGAAAACCAGCGAATGGGTCTCTTTATTAGGCCATCATAGCGAATTGGCTCAGGCTTTAGGTTCATTTATAAATGAAGATTATCATTGGTCTTTTCAGGTTATTTTAGGTTCAGACTTGTCTTGGGCAGAATATAGCTACAAGAAAGTGAAGGCTATAAAACGACTGGATGATTTAGGAAGTTATTTAAAATATTTAGGTTATGCTGGTTTGATGATTCAATTTGATGAACTAGAAAGTGTTGTTCAACTTTGGAACATTGCTTCACGGCGAAGTGCGTACAATACTCTAAATTACTTGTCCAGCCTAGAAAACGTTTGGACTGTATTTGCAACAACAGAGAAATTAAATTCTCAAATAAATGAGGATGCAAAAAGTGGAAGAATTAGAACTGCAGAGGCAGAATCTTTTGTTACAAGGTACTTTGATTTTCCGGTATTAGCACCCCCATCACTTAGTCAAGAGTACGCAAATACGCTTTTGTCTCGTATATTAGAACTTTACAAAGAAGCCTACGAAGTTTCTCAAGAAATAAGGTTGCAGGAAGTGCTTGATCTATGGAATAAAATGCCATTTAGAAATCCTCGAAGGCTAATTCGTCTCGCAATTGACCATCTAGATCGCCATCGCTTGGAAGCTAAAGGAAAGAAGTCTTTAGCACTCCAACAATGTTAAAATTTTAAACTGTTAAACCCTTGAATTTATAAACCAGACGATTATTATAAACATCAGTATTTCAACAATCTACCAGATTTTTATTTCATATAGACATATATACCATCATGAAGAAGAGTGTCACAAGTACTTTGCCAGAGCTAGAAATAAATGAAATTCTAGGAACCCATAATGAGCAAAGCCAACCTTATCACGAGTCGTAATCAATTTGTAGGGCTTAAAATGATAAAAGAGAATATTCAAAAAATGAATAATCCCCAATTCGGGAGTTTTGGAGAATATATATTTGCTGATTATGTAGTTAAAATCCTTAAAAAGAAAATAAAGAAGGTTCACCGCGATGGTGTGGATTTTTCATTTAACGATGCCAATATTGATGTTGGAGCAAGTAGAAAGCTAACTCTAACTTCTAAAAAGAGAAGAAAAATCCCAGGAAAAGATGTTTATGTTATTTTTTATAAGGATTGTTGCTTTATTGAGTATCCAGAAAATTTTGAATACAAATTAGAATGGTCTGGAATTATACGATTATATAGAAAATGGAGTGAATGCAGGGAAATTAAAATCCCTTCCAAGTCACGAATATCTTACAAAAAAGCATACACAAATATAATAAAAGATATAAAACTCTTTTTTGCTGAAAATGGATATGACACAAGAATTATTTATAGAACGGTTTCTACAAAATTTGGATTAAATGAAAGCCCTGATAACCTTTTGCCCAAGAAAGAAAAAGAACGGTCGATAAGTATTTATTTAGATTTTTATGATTTCAAAAGAATAAAATCTAATATCAGGTTTATAATAGCGTTTCCCGACATGCTTAATTGTGAAATACCAAGGCAAAAGAAGATTTCTTTAAAATCAGGAAGAAGTGATTTAGATAAAATAGATCTAACCCAAATTGTACCTAATAAACACAAATGTTGTTTTGATAATCTCGAACAATTGAAAAATGATTTCTTTAAAAGGTATTGACTTCTGTAATCTTTCTGTAATAAAACAAAACACATGAGCAAGCAAAATAAATATAAGGAATATGAGCTTAATTTACTTGAATGATGAAGATAACATAAGATGGCTTATGTCTATCCCGAAGGGCGTAGTGTGTGGAAAGGCAAGAGTCAAGGTATTGATAATGAGCGAATTATCAGACAGTGAGGCTTAGGCAAAAATTTGGAGAAATTGAGGCTCCGAACCTTTATGCCGTATAGAGCTGAACGTCTTGATATGGTCTTTTTGTTGAGCATGCGAGGTAAAAAGATGCCTTTCCACATACGAAGCTTCACAACATATATAAACTTTATAGTTCAAATGATAAGAGCATGAAAGAGAGGATTATGGGGATAATGAAACAGGCAAAAATGAATAATGATATTAAACAAGGGGGACAAGATGGTTAGTTATACAAGAATTAAGTATTCCATGCTTTTAACAATTCTGTTGATTTTATTAACTCTTTTGCCTGCTGTTTCCTTAGCTGAAGCTAATAGGAGTTCCGAGGAAAATAACAAGGCAGTTAACGAGACAATCAAGGAGGTAATTGAGACCCTTAAGCAGGAGATTATGATTAACCCTGATGATGCCAAGACTCATTATGGTATTGGTCTTTGCTATGTCCGTCTAGGCAAGTATGAAGAAGCAATTAAGGCTTACAATCAGGTAATTAGAATTGTCCCTGATTATGAAACAGTGCATTTTAGTCTCGGTGAAGCCTATATCAATTTAGGCAAGTATGAAGAAGCTGTTGAGGTTTGCAAACAAGCAATAAGTATTAATCATGGAAGTGTGGGGATACATAGACTTCTCGGTAATGCCTATGCCAAATTAAGCAAGTATGAAGAAGCAATTAAGGCTTACAAACAGGCGATTAGGATTAAACCGGATTTTGCGCAGGTGCATCTTAGTCTTGGTGTGGTCTATGCCAATTTAGGTAAGTACGAAGAAGCAATTGAGGCATTAAAGCAGGCAATAAAGATCAAACCTGATTATGTAGAGGCTCATTACAATCTCGTTAGCACCTACGGCAAATCAGGCATGATTAAAGAAATGAAGGAAGCTAGCAAGCAGTTAAAACGGTTAACAAGGAATAACCCTGATCTGGTAGATGGTTTTGGTGATGCAATTGCTGAAACTAGTAAAGGATTAATTGAGACATTAAAACAAGATATAAAGACTGAACCTGATAAAGCAATATTACATTATTTTCTCGGTGGTGCCTATAATATAGGAGGCATGTATAAAGAGGCGATAGAGGCATACAAGCAGGCAATAAGGATCGATCCTGATTATGCTGATGCTCATTACAAGCTCGGTGAAGCTTATACAAGAACAGACATGCATGAAGAAGCAATGGAGGCATACAAGCAGACAATAAGGATTAACCCTGACAATGCAGTAGCACATTATGCTCTCGGTAATGCTTATATCGAAGCAGACAGGCCTAAAGAGGCGATGGAAGCTTACAAGCAGGCAATAAGGATTAAACCTGAAGATGAAGAATTTCATTATGCTCTCGGGATTGCCTATGGCAGATTAGGTATGTATAAAGAGGTGGTAGGGGCACTCAAGCAGGCAATAAAGATTGATCCAGATTATGCAAAAGCTCATTATGCTCTCGGGATTACCTATACTTTTAACGATACAGGCTCCGCCTTAGAGGAATATAAAATATTAAAAAGTCTTGACTCAGAAATGGCGAATGAACTGTTTGATGAGATTTATAAATAATTCAGGGGCAACAGGAACTAACAATGACATACAAGAATTTTCAAGATTGTATAAAAAAATACAAAACTGCACTTCTAAATATAGTTCCAGATTTCTATAAAGAAGAAAACACTAGTAATTTCCCCTCAATTCACAATGTAAACGGTAAGACCTACTTTAGAAGCACTGAAATGTTAAAATCGGAAATTGAGGCACGTAAGAGCACGCCTCTAAAGTATCTAAAAGATGAGGATAAACGAAATAAAGAACTCTATTCACTGACGGAAGGCTTAAAGCAGAATAAAAGATGGATAGCTAAATGCTCTGAATTTATCGAATATATGATAAATTATGTTCTAGTGAAAATAGACCCTATTGCTAAAGAATGTACCCCATTACTTTTTAGGTTTAGATTTTTCGATGAAGAAATAGCGGCATCTATCTATTCACAAAAAGTGGCTCGGTCAGAATTTAAAGAAAGTGTACAAGGAGGTGTGGACAAGGGAAAAGATAAAGAGATGGCTTTTTCTATTTTTGTAGAATTTATGATTTATCTAGAGTTACTAAGAGATAGCTATGATAAATACGAGACTATGGACATAGTTGAAAGAAAGATGGATGATCAGGAAAGTAAATATTTACTAAGATATGGAGATAGAATAAAGAAATCTCTTGGCAGTAAAGATAAAAAGAAAAGTAAAAGAAGAATATCTGATAATAAATTCAAAAAACTCTGCAAAGAAGTAGAAAAAGAATGTTCGAGAGTGCTTGTTGGTGAAAAAACATTTTTTGAGGAGTTGTCTAAAATGTCAAAGAATACCAAATATGATATAGCTGGTAAAGGTTATACGCGGTCAGTTGTCAAAAGAAAATATTACGAAGTATTTCCCTCCAAGAAAGCAAATTATTAGTTACTTTTACGAAAAGTAACAAAATAGTTTCTTCCAGAGAATCTTTTCATAATACACGTTAAGCATACCATACAACAAGACTAATTGTTACTTTTAACATAAAAGTAACGAACGGTAACAGCAGTTTGCTTGCAATAAAGAAATTAAGATATAAATTACGGTCATGTGATTAATTTTGCGTGACCTTTTTTTATGGAGAAATGGGATGGATTTAAAACAAAGTTGCAACGTATTCTTGCCTGTCAAGCAGTACGAAGAGATTAGAGCGCTTGGCTATAAATTAAGTATTCCATATTCGGAATTAATACGGGAAGGAGTTAGCTTAGTACTGAAGAGGCACAAAAGGAAAGACAAGCGTAAATGAGTTCTATTTAATCGATTGAAGTAAATATCTTTAAGGAGGATATAAATGAATCAAAATGAAAAAAGGCAAGGTGATGATGTTGGATCTGCATTATCCCAAGTATGTCCTGTAGCTGATTGGTATCGAAATGGATATTTCAAAAATGAAGAAGAGGCAAGGGGAGCGTTTATATTGGCTAATCAACAAGGTCTAGATGGTATGGGAGAAAGTATTTCAAAATGGATGGGACTCAGTGACGCAGAATTTAATTCATGGATGAAGGATGACTCACTTCCAAGGGGGAGAAGGAGGAAAAGGCGTAAATGAGGTCAAACAACGAGAGAATGAGAGTCTCTGGTTTTAAAAATGCTAAAACCACTAAACCCGTGGGAGATTATTTTATAGATGACATTCTGGCAGGAATTAAAGATGGAAAGTTTAGGGAGAAGGTTGAACAGTTACGAAGTATTAAGGATAAGAACGCTTATGCTGAAGCAAAAACAAATTTTCCATCTGTAACTCTTTCTGGAACATTTTCTCAAAGAAACAATAAGAGTCTTATTAAACATTCAGGCTTGATCTGTCTAGATATCGACAACTTAGATGATGTTGAAATGGTTAAAGCAACAATTAAAAAGGATCGTTTTGTATATGCGATATTCACGTCTGTATCTGGTAAAGGGTTGGCCGTTATTGTCCGCATAGAGCCTGAGCAAGAAAAACATATCGCTGCATTCGAAAAGTTGAAAGAATATTTTTTAATACTTTATGGGATAGCGGTAGATAAAGGCTGTAGTGATATTTCGAGGTTGAGATTTCTCTCTTATGATCCTGATCTGTATTTCAACCCAAAAGCCGATGTATTTCAAGTAAGTGTATCCTCTCCAGTGACTAAGAAAGCTCATGGCAAATCAACCAATAATAAAAGAGGTTGGTTCGTAGACGCCATGGCTGGGGTTGGGGAAGGGGAAAGGGATACGATGGGCACTAAACTCGCTGGATATTTAATCAACAAGCATATGCCAGAAGATGTGCTTGGCATATTGTCGATATGGAACAAACAGAATGAACCACCTATGCCAGAGGCTCAGATTGACAAAATTGTAAAATCAGTTTCTCGATACAAAGAAGATGCTGGTTGGCAAACCCCTATACCTTTTGACGACTATTCTAGTTTGCCAGAGTTTCCCACAGAA
>Ga0187833_10004199_pt1 | contig 14191 bp, 13 predicted proteins | sample ETNtaG_37_FD_167968 | JGI IMG/M metagenome (GOLD analysis project Ga0187833, IMG submission 167968) | Marine microbial and viral communities from oxygen minimum zone, Eastern Pacific Ocean - ETNP2014_SV_400_PacBio MetaG (Illumina Assembly) | ecosystem: Environmental > Aquatic > Marine > Hypoxic... | reverse complement strand
AATCAATTTTAATTTTCTAACTATAATTTTAGCAATTGCATCAATGCCACTCGCATTTTCTTATCCTTTAATGAAAAGGTTTACATATTGGCCTCAATTATTTTTGGGAATAACCTTTAACTATGGACTATTATTGGCATGGATATCAATCCATGAAAGTATTAGTTTGCCACCAATTTTGTTGTATTTTGGAGCCATATTTTGGACACTCGGGTATGACACGATTTATGGATACCAAGATATTAGGGATGATGAAATAATTGGAGTTAAATCAACTTCTATAAAATTTAAAGATAATCCAAAGAAAATTTTGTACTTATTTTATCTAATAACTTTTTTATCTTTAGTAAGTTTAGGATATTTAATGAAATTTAGTTATATTTATTTTATATTTTTAGTAATGCCACTTTTACATTTTTTTGTTTACCAATTAGGTAGACTTAATATTAAAAGTTCAAGTAACTGTTTAATGTTATTTAAGTCAAATAATTTTTTAGGATTAATAATTTTTTTAAATTTACTAGTTGGTAAAATTTTCTAAATTTATGAGCAATAAAGAAATTTTAAAAAAACTTTACAATCAATACACAAAAAAATTTGTACCAAAAATATTGTTTTCTATTTTTTTTTCCTTATTAGTGGCTGGGAGTACTTCTGCAATAGCGTGGCTACTAGACCCTGCTATAAAAAAAATTTTTATTGAAAAAGACCAAACATTAATATTACTTATACCAGCTGCAATAGTTCTTGCTTTTACAACTAAGGGCTTATCACTTTATATTGCCAAAACAACTTTAATTAAAGTTGGACAAGAAGTAACCAAAATTCTTCAATTACAACTAATGAAGTCAATAATAAAAGCAGATGCTGAAATAGTTGACAAAAAACATTCGGGAAAATTTATTTCTCATTTAACTTTTGATATCTCCATGATGACAAATTTAATTAGTGTCGTAATATTAAATATTGCAAAAGATTCATTAACTCTCATAGGTTTAATTGGTGTTATGTTTTATCAAAACTGGAGATTGGCTGTTTTTGCATTAATTATGATTCCTCTTGCCTCTTTTGCTGTAAAATCTCTAGGTAAAAGAATTGGAAAAGTAACAACACAGGCTCAAGAAAAATCAGGCATTCTTACAACATATATGCTCGAAGTATTTAAAAATCATAAAATAATTAAAATTTTTCAAAAAGAAAATTACGAATTTTCAAGAGCTGAAAAATTCATAAATAATTTAAAAGATAGATTGGTAAAAACTTCAATGGTTTTAGTACGGGCATCTCCAATAATGGAAACTCTAACTGGATTTATGATTGCTGGACTAATTTACTATTCAGGAAATTTAATAATGAAACAAGAACTGGACATTAATAATTTCTTTTCTTTTTTAGCGGCAATGATGTTGGCTTACCAGCCAGTTAGGTCGCTAGCAACCATTAACATGGCTATTAATCAAGGTTTATCAGCTGCAAAAAGGATTATGCCTCTAATTGAACAAGAAAATAATATTAAAGAAAAACCTAATGCTTTATCTCTTGAGACAAAAAAGGGTGAAATAAATTTTAGAAATATAAGCTTTAGGTATAACAACGAAGAGAGAGAAGTTTTAAACTCAATAAATTTAAATATTGTTGGCGGTGAAATGACTTCCTTAGTTGGTCATAGTGGAGCTGGAAAAACAACAATACTAAACTTAATACCAAGATTTTATGATAGAGTTTCAGGAGATATACTGATTGATGACCAGTCAATTTATGACATTTCAATATATTCTTTAAGAAATAATATCTCCCTTGTTAATCAAGATACAACACTATTTGATGATACAATTAAAAATAATATAGCTTACGCTAATTTAGACGCTACTGACGATGAAATTATTGAGGTTGCAAAACTTTCTCATTGCAATGAGTTTATTGATAAATTGCCAAATAAATTTGATACAGTTATAGGAGAAAATGGAACCAGGCTCTCAGGAGGAGAAAAACAAAGACTCTCTATAGCTAGAGCCATGTTAAAAAAAAGTAAAATTATTTTACTAGATGAAGCTACTTCATCCTTAGATGCTGAAACAGAAAGTAAAATTCAAGAAGCTATTAAACTACTTACTAAAGATAGAACAACGCTAGTAATAGCTCATAGACTTTCTACAGTAATGAATTCAAAAACAATTTGTGTCGTTGATGATGGAAAAATTGTTGCTGAAGGAAATCATGAAGAATTATTGCAAAAATCAGAAATTTATAAAAACTTTTATGAAAAGCAATTAAGAAAAGATTAATGTTATTTTTTTATAGACTAACTGTAAATTTTATTTTTTTAATTTCACCAATAATAATAATTTACAGAATATTTAAAAAGAAAGAAGATCCAAAAAGATTTTTAGAAAAAATTGGAAAATTTGATAAAAAAAATACAAATAGTAATTTAATATGGTTTCATGGATCAAGTGTTGGCGAAATTTTAAGTATCGTGCCTTTAATTGAAAAGCTTGAAAAAAGAAAAAATATAAAAAAAATATTAATAACATCGAATACTTTGAGTTCTGCAAAAGTTATAAAAAAATTAAAATTGAAAAAAACCTTTCATCAATTTTTTCCATTGGATGCAGAGTTTATAGTAGAAAAATTTTTGAATCACTGGAAACCAAAAGCAGTTTTTCTTATCGAATCTGAAATTTGGCCAAACATGATAATAAAAATAAAAGAAAAAAAAATTCCATTAATTTTATTAAATGCAAGAATCACAAAAAAATCTTTTAAAAAATGGAGTAAGGTTCTTTCTTTCGCTAAAAAAATATTTAATGAGTTTGATTTATGTCTGGGTCAAAATAACAAAACTTGCAATTATTTAAAAATTTTGGGAGCAAAAAATATTAAAAAAATTGGAAATTTAAAATTCTCACAGAGTAGATCTGAATTAAAAAATAAACAAAACACAAAAATAAAAAAAATTTTGAGAAACAAAAAAATTATTTTTTCAGCAATAAGCACACATAAAGGAGAAGAATTATTTTGTGGAAAAGTTCATGCTAATTTAAAGAAAAAATATAAAAATATAATTTCTATAATAATTCCTAGACATGTGCATAGAGCTCATGAAATCAAACAAGAATTAAATGCAAATGGTTTAAGGGTGCATTTGCATACTTCAAATAAAACAATTAATAGTAAAACTGATATTTACCTCGTAGATACTTTTGGAGAAACAAAATCTTTTTTAAAATTATCTAAAATTGCATTTATGGGAAAGTCTATATATGCTAAAGGAGGACAAAACCCACTTGAAGCTGCTAGATTGGGAAATAGAATTATCCATGGTCCTAATATAGAAAATTTTATAGAAGTTTATGACTTTCTCAAAAAGCAAGAAATTTCAACAAAAATTAAATCATACAAAGGTTTAGAAAATTTAGTTTTTAAATTTGATAGAAAAAAAAATTATTCTCAACAAATTATAAAAAAATTGTCCTATATAGGTAATCAAATTTTAATAAATAATGAAAAAGAAATTAATAAATATTGTTGATTTATGAATTTCAAAAAGCCAGAATTTTGGGATTATTCAAGATTATCTTTTTGGTCAATAATATTATACCCATTATCTCTTTTATTTTTATTGACTTCTTTATTAGTTAAATTTTTAAAAATTCAAAAAAAATTTCCTATACCAATTATTTGTGTGGGAAATATTTATGTGGGAGGAACAGGAAAAACTCCACTAGCAAAAGAAATTTTTCAAATTACAAAATCTTTGGATAAAAATCCCGCGTTTATTAAAAAATATTATAGTTATCTTAATGATGAAATAAATATGCTACAAAAAACTGGAAAAACATTTTTTTTTAATAAAAGAAAAGATTCAATAGAAGCTCTTATAAAAAATGGTTACGATTTAGCAATTCTTGATGATGGATTTCAAGATTCATCAATTTATAAAAATATTAATATTGTTTGTTTTAATCAGAAACAATGGATAGGAAATAGTTTTGTAATACCTTCTGGACCTTTAAGAGAAAAACTCTCAGCTCTGAAGAGAGCTGACTGTATTTTAATTAATGGTAATAAAGATAATAAAATTGAAAATCAAATATATAAAATAAATAAAAGTGCAAAAATTTTCCACTCAAGATATAAAGCTTTGGATGTTGATAGATTTAAAGAAAAAAAAATATGTGCATTTGCAGGAATTGGAAATCCATCAAATTTTTTTGAATTATTAAAAGAAAATAATTTAAATTTGGTTAATACATTTTCTTATTCGGATCATCATAATTATTCTTATACTGAAATTGAAAACATGGTTAAAAAATTCAATGATTGTGTTTTACTTACTACAGAAAAAGATTATTGTAGAATTCCACTCGACTCAGTTCTAAAGGATTTTAAAATTGAATATTTAAAAATTAGATTAGAAATAGAAAATAAAGATAATTTTATTAAATTAATAAAAGATAAAATATGAAAATTATAAAATATTTTTTTGAATTTATTTTTGTTTATACTTTATTAATTATTTTTAAAATAATCGGATATAAAAATGCTTCAAATTTAGGAGAAATTATTGGAAAAAAAATTGGTCCTTTTTTTCGATCAAATATTAAAATTCAAAATAATTTAGAAAATTCTAATATTGGTAATTCACCGGAAGATAGAAAATCTATAATTAACAATATGTGGGGCAATTATGGAAGAATATTATCAGAATATGTACATTTAAAACAATTTAGAAAAAATAATTTAAATCAATTTATAGAAATTGAAGGTCTAAATTATTTAAATGAAATTAAGAAAAACCATGAACAAGTAGTATTTATATCAGGGCATTTTAATAACTTCGAGCTAATGGCAATGGAAATAGAAAAAGCAGGAATAAATTTGTGTGCAATTTATAGGCCTCTTAATAATCCATTTTTAAATACTATCATGGAAAGCATTAGAAAAAAATATATCTGCAAAAATCAAATAAAAAAAGGCAAGAGCGGAACAAGGGATTTGTTAAATTTATTTAAAAAAAATTTTTCTGTAGCATTAATGATTGATCAAAGAGTAAGTGAAGGAAAATCTATAAAGCTATTTAATCGTTCTGCAAAAACTACAACCATTCCTGCACAATTAGCCAAGAAATACGGATGTAGCATTGCGCCAGTTTATGTCGAAAGAATTAAAAACCTTCATTTTAAGTTATATTTTAATAAACCGTTAAAATTTGATGATAAATTTTCTCTTGAGCAAATATCTTTGGAACTTAATAAAGTATTAGAAAAAATGATTTTAAAAAATCCTGATCAGTGGATTTGGTCACATGATCGTTGGAAATAAATCAATTTTTTTTGGTTAAGTCTTCTCTTTTTTGTGAAGCCTCAATATGAGAAAAATAAGGTTCTTGAAGTTCAACATTCCAATAATTTAATTTATCGAGAAATATTTTCTTTCCAGAAATTGCACAAATAACATGATCACCGTCTTCAAGAATCTCATATTTATTAGGTAAATATTTTATTCTAGCTAATTTATTTTTCATTATGTAGAAATGTATTTATATATGATTATTTGTATCATAGGAAGCGGGGGTAGAGAACATGCCATATGTAAAACAATTTCTCAATCTTCAAAAATAAGCAAAATATATTGCCTGCCGGGTAACGCTGGAACTCAACTATTGGCTGAAAATATCGATTTGGATATTAATAATTTTGAAAAAGTTTTAAAATTTTTAAAGGACTCAAAAATTGATTTGGTTATAGTTGGTCCAGAAAAACCATTGGTAGATGGCATTGTAGATTACTTAGAAAGCAATGACATTAAGGTTTTTGGTCCTAGAAAAATTCCTTCACAACTAGAAGGTTCAAAAACTTTTACAAAAAATATTTGTAAAAAATACAATATACCAACAGCTAAGTTTGGAATCTTTGAAAAAAAGGAAAATACTATAAATTTTTTAAAAAATTCGAAATTTCCAATTGTTATTAAGGCAGATGGATTAGCTGCTGGAAAAGGAGTTTATATATCAAAAAATTTATCTGAAGCAAAAGAAGCAGTTAATGAGATTTTTGATGGAAAATTTGGAGTAGCAAAAAAAATACTAGTTGAAGAATTTTTAAATGGTGAAGAAATGAGTTTTTTTATTGTTTGTGATGGAAAAAATTATAAATTATTTAAAACTGCACAAGATCACAAAAGGGTACATGAAGGAGATGAGGGGAAAAATACTGGAGGAATGGGCGCATACAGTCCGTCAGGACTAATAAACAAAATCTTAGAAAATAAAATTATTGATAAAATAATTTCTCCAACTTTAAAAGCAATAGAAGAAATGGGAGAAAAGTATAAAGGATTTCTTTATGCTGGTTTAATGATATTAGATAACGAACCTTTCTTGATTGAATACAATGTGAGAATGGGAGACCCTGAATGTCAAACGATTTTACCTCTTTTAAAAACTGACTTAATTGATGTTTGTAATGCATGCTGTGATGAAAATTTAGAAAATTTGAATATTGAATGGAGAGAAGAAAAAAGTTTATGTATCGTGTTATGTTCCAAAGGATATCCTGAAAAATTCACTAATAACGTTAAGATAGATAATCTAAATAATTTAAAATTAAATGATAATGACTTTATTTTTCACGCAGGAACAAAAAAACAAGAAAATGAAATATTTTCAAATGGAGGAAGAGTTTTAAACTTTGTATCTATCTCAAACTCATTTAAAAATTCAAGAGACAAAGTTATAAAGCTTATAAATCAATTAAATTGGAAAAATGGTTTTTTTAGAAAAGATATTGGCTATAAAATAATAGATAAATGAGAATCATAGGTGGAGCATATAAAGGTGTAAAAATTTTTGAAGCTTTTGATAAAAATACTAGACCACTAAAAGATTTGGTTAAAGAATCTATTTTAAACATTCTCGAATTTTCTAAAGATTCAAGAATAAATTTAAATAATTCATTAGTTCTCGATTTATTTTCTGGAACAGGATCTTTTGGATTAGAGTGTATTTCAAGAGGAGCGGCAAAAGTTTATTTCATTGAAAACTACACTCAATCATTAGAAATATTACATAAAAATATAAAAAAATTAAAATGTGAAAAAAAAACAAGAGTGTTTAATGAAGATGCTTTTAATTTTTTTGAGAATGAAGAATTAAAAAATGAAAAATTAGACTTAATCTTTTTAGATCCACCCTATAAAGAAAAAAATATAAAAATAATTTTGGAAAATATAGCTAAATTAAAAGTATTAAAAGAATCAGGATTAGTTGTATTACATCGTCACAAAAAAACAAAAGATGATATTGGCAAAAAATTTACTGTTAAAAGGTCTGTTAAGTATGGAATTTCAAAAATAATATTTGTAAAAATTAATTAAATAATATTTTCTTAGTTTCTTTTTTGATAAGTTCAACAGATGGTTGGTCAAATGGATTAACCTTTAATGCTCTTCCTAGCAAAATTGTTTCCAATATAAAAAAACAAAATAACTCTCCCAGTACCTCTTCATTTCTTCTTTTTATCTCAAAAGATCTGAAGGGTATTTTTTTTTTATAAAAAATTTTTTCAGTTGCTTTTTTTTGTGCATAAATAATTTTAGAAAAAGATTTATCTTTAAGATAGTTATGAGTCTTCTGTAGCAATTTATTATTAATCTTGTCTGATTTTTTATCTTGAGTGTAAAAAAATGTAAAAAAATTATTTTTTGGTCCATCCAAATATAATTGCAATAAACTATGATTATCTTTTGGCATATTTGAAATTACTGGAAGAATTCCTTTTGATTTTTTTCCTAAGCTCTCAGCAACCAATTGCTGATACCATTTAAAAAAATTATTAGATTTTTCATCATAATTTAATATTATAGAATTTGATTTTCTTTCTTTAACAAATTTTAAAATAGCACTTACATTTAAAATTAACTGATTTAAAAAATTATTATTATTAATTAAATAATTAAATCTTTTAAACTTCTTTTCGTTTAAACCCATTATCTCAGCTGGTAGCATTCCCGCTTCAGATAAAACTGAATATCTTCCACCAATATAATTTTTATGTTCAAAAATTTCTGCTTTCAAGTCTTTGGCAAGCTTGTTTAGATAACTATCTTTATTTTCTGTTAAAAAAATATTATTTATTTTTTTATCTATTAATAAATTTGAATTTAATATTGTCTCAAGAGTATTGCCTGATTTTGATATAATAATATTTACATCGTTATTAAACGATTTCTTTTTTTCTATTGTTGGATTTAAGTTGTTGATAAATACGAAATTTTTTTTAATTTTAAATTTCAAAAATTGATATATTGCTTCAGCGCCTAATGTAGAGCCACCTATTCCAATCAATCTAAAATTTTTCTTTTTTTTAATCTTGTTTAAACTTTTATTTGAATAACTGTACTTATAATTGTGCTTTAAACTTTCTAAAAGTTTTATTTCTTTAAACCATTTTTCTTTAAAAAAATATTTTTTATATTTTTTTTTAACTATATTAAAATTTTTAAATTTAATATTAGAAGTTAGCATGCTAATTATTAATTTTCTCTAATATCAATTCTTCTAAAGTTTTTTTATTATTAGAATTTTTTGAGCTATCTTTAATTTCTTTTGTTTCAATATTTAAAGCTTTTTTGATTTTTTGGTTATCATCATTAGAAATTTCCTCTGATGCTTTTTGATCTGATGGAACTGGTAATTTGTACATATCGGGAGGTGCTGTAAGTGGATTTTTCTTTTGTACTAAAAATTCATCACTCTTTTCTGATCTTTTTTTCCCCTGAATAGCGTCAGAAAAGCCTGTACAAGAATTAAGTAAAATTAATGATAAAATTACAAATAATATTTTTTTAATTTTCATCACTCTTTTTATAATTCATTAATTCAACAAAAATAAGACAAATAATTCCTATAGAAATAAATATATCTGCAATATTAAAAATAAACCAATGATATCCCTTATAGCTAATATCTATGAAATCTGGAACAGCAGAATAATATATTCGATCAAATAGATTACCCATTGATCCACCTAATATAATTAAAAATAAGTATGATCTAATCTTATCTGATTTAATAATTAGATATAAAATAATTAAATTTATAAAAATTATTAAAATTGTTATTAAATTATAGATTGTCGACTTGTCAAAAGAAAGTAAACCAAATCCTACTCCAGTATTCCAAACTAAAATCAAATTTATATAAGAGTTAATATATATATCTACTTCACCTAAATTTTCTAACACTGACAAAATATATAACTTTGAAATCCTGTCTGCTAAAAAAACAATTAAAACAATCCCAAAATATAAAATAATTTTTTTAAAAAAAAATTTATCCATTAATAATTATTATAAATTGCCATGTCTATCACATTTGTCTTTATTAATTTTCCAGCAAACACTACATTTTTTTCCTTCTGCTTTGTTTGTCTCAACAACAATTTCTTCTGGAGTATCTTGATCATTTTTTTCTATCTTTGCTCCAGAAGTAATACATAGTTCAGAAAAATCAGTTGCCTTAGATAATTCAAGCAACTTATCATTTAAAAGTATTTTTAAATTAGCTTCTAAACTTGAACCAATTTCTTTAGATGCTCTTTTTAATTCTATGCTGCTGTTACATTTGTCTCTTATTTTTATAAGCTCAGTCCATTTATTGTTTAAATCTTGATTATTCCAATTTGGTGGAATATTTGGAAATTTTTCTAGATGGATGCTTTCCTTTTCTTTGATTTTTAAAAGTGAGTAAATTTCTTCAGTTGTAAAAGACAGTACAGGCGCAAACCATTTTAATAATATTTCAAGAATAATATTTAAAAATTTTATTGCTGAAATTCTTTTCTTGCTTTCCAGTGGATCACAATACAAAGTATCTTTTCTAATATCAAAATAAAAAGCTGATAAATCAGATGTGCAAAAATTTAATATTTCCTTATACATGGTATGAAAGTTATATTTTTTAAAGTTCTTTTCAAATAAGAAGTTAAGATTGTAAATTTTGTGCAGCATATATTGCTCTAACTCTGGAAAATTTTTAATATTAATTTTTTCAAAATTAATTTTTTCGAATTTGTCGTTCAAATTTCCAAGAATATATCTAAAAGTATTTCTAATTTTTCTATACGATTCCGCGTGCTGCTCCAAAATTGAATAATCTATCCTTAAATCTTCAGCATAATCGGATACTGCAACCCAAGTTCTTAGAATATCTGCCCCATATTTTTTTAGAATATCTTCTGGTGAAATAATATTTCCAAGAGATTTTGACATTTTTAAACCTTTTCCATCAACAACGAAACCGTGAGATAAAATAGAATCAAATGGAGCCCTGCCTCTTGTTCCACAAGATTCTAACAAAGATGAGTGAAACCATCCCCTATGTTGATCTGAACCTTCTAGATACATAGATGCTGGCCATTTTAGATCTTTTCTTTTTTCAAGAACATAGGCATGAGTTGAGCCACTATCGAACCATACTTCAACAATATCAGTCATTTTTTGGTAATCTTCACTTTTATACTTTTTGCCCAAAAATCTTTGAGTATCTCCTTCAAACCAACAATCAGCTCCTTCTTTTTCAAATATACTTGCAATATTTTTTGTAACCTCTTCATCAATTAAAACATCGTTTGTTTTTTTTGACAAAAAAACAGGGATAGGCACACCCCATACTCTTTGTCTTGAAACACACCAATCAGGCCTTAGCTCGATCATTGATCTCAGTCTTTCTTTTCCTTTATTTGGATAAAAATTAGTTTCGTCAATTGATTTTAATGCTTTTTTTCTCAAGCCATGACTCTCCATTGAAATAAACCATTGGGGTGTTGCTCTGTGAACTAAAGGTGCTTTTGAACGCCAAGAATGAGGATAAGAATGAACTAGTTCACCATTAGACAACAGTTTTTTTTGTTCTTTCAATTTTTCTATAACTATTTTATTTGCTTTAAAAATATGTATTCCTTCAAATGTTGGTACATGCTTTGTATATTTTCCATCATCGTCAACTGTTTCTTCTGCCTTAATGTTATTTTTTAAACATAAGTTAAAATCATCAGGTCCGTGACTAGGTGCACAATGAACAATTCCCGAACCTTGTTCTAATGTAACAAAATTTGCATCTAACATTGGTATGTCATAATTAAATCCAATTTTTGAAAATGGATGGCTACATATAGTTCCTTTAAAATCTTTTCCTGAAAAAGATAAAACCTTTCTAAAATTTTTAATATTGCATTCTTTTATTAAAGATTTTAACAAATCTTCGGCAACTATTATTTGTTTGTCTTTAAAATCTGTTTGATCTTCTATTTTAATAATTGCATATTTTAAGTTTTCATTATAAGCCAATGCTCTGTTAGCTGGAATAGTCCATGGAGTTGTTGTCCAAATTATAACTTCACTATTTAAAAGTTTTTCATTTTTTGATTTTTTAATATTGAAAGCTGCAAAAATTGTATCAGATTTATGATCCATGTATTCAACTTCCGCATCTGCTAACGCTGTTTTTTCTACCGTTGACCAAAGCACTGGCTTGTAACCTCTATAAAGGCTGCCTTCCTTTAAAAATTTTCCAAGTTCTCTAACTATTTGAGCCTCTGCATCAAAACTCATTGTTGAATAATAATTGTCCCAATCTCCTATTACCCCAAGTCTTTTAAACTGCTTTTTATGTACTTCGATCCATTTAATTGCAAAATCCCTACATTCTTTTCTAAATTCATTAACCGGAACTTCATTTTTATTTTTTTTATTTTTTTTATATTGTTCCTCAATTTTCCATTCAATTGGCAAACCATGACAATCCCAACCTGGCACATAAACAGAATCTTCACCATTCATTTGGTGAAATTTTACTATTAGATCTTTAAGAATTTTATTAAGCGCTGTTCCCATGTGTATATCTCCATTTGCGTATGGAGGCCCGTCATGAAGAACAAACTTTTCTTTTCCTTTACTTGACGATCTTAACTTTTTATATAGATCAATTTTCTCCCAGTAATCGATTATTCCTGGTTCTTTATTCTGTAAATTTGCTTTCATCGAAAAAGCTGTTTTAGGAAGATTAATATTATTTTTGCTCATTATTTTAATTTACTTTTTTCGCAATTTTGAGGTCTAGGTTAATTTGTTTTTTTAATTGGTTTATATTTTTAAATTTCTTTTCTTTTCTTATAAAGTTCATAAATTCAATAGTTAAGTACTTATTATAAAGATTTCTAGAAAAATTAAATATATGAACCTCTAAAAGTAATTTTTTTTGATTAAAAGTTGGTCTATATCCTAAATTTGCAATGCCTTTAAATAATTTTTTATTATTTTTTAATAAAATATTAACTGCATATACTCCGTGTCTAGCAACAACATAATCATTTAGCTCAATATTGCATGTTGGAAATCCAATTTTTCTTCCCATTTTTCTTCCAACTTTTACTTTTCCTTGTATCGACCAGCTTCTGTCTAAATATTTATTAACAACATTAATTTTACCTTTAGTTATTAATTTTCTAATTAATGTTGAGGAAATTGTTTTATTTTTTTTCTTTAATGGTTTTGGATTAATTACTTTATAATTATATTTTTTTTCTAAAAATTTTAACTTAGTTACATTGCCTTCTCTTTTATTTCCAAACCTAAAATTATTACTAACAAAAATATATATTGGTTTTAGTTTTTTAAACAAAATATGTTTAATAAAATTTGAATAATTTATTTTTGAAAATTTTTTATCAAATTTTTTAATTATAATAAAATCTATTTTAAATTTTCTTAAACATTTAATTTTTTGATTTAGATTAGAAATTTTAAAGTTATTTAATTTTTTATTAAAAAACATTTTAGGCATAGGATCAAAAGTTAATACGCCAATATTTACTTTAAATTTTCTTTTATATTCTTTTGCTAACTTAAATAATTTCTGATGTCCAATATGCATTCCATCAAAGTTGCCAATTAATAAAATTGAATTCTTATGTTTGTTTAAAATAGAAAAATTCTTATATAATTTTAATTTTTTTACCATTTTAATTTTAATTGAGTATAATCGACTCTAACATTGTATTTTTTTATAGTTTTTTCAAAACTTTCATTTTTTATTTCTTTTCTATGAATTCCATTTGTAATTAATAAACTATGAAAATCTTGATTATTTGCTCCTTTGATATCTGTGTTTAAATTATCTCCTATGCAAAAAACTTTTTTGTTTTTTATCTTTGCTGATTGATTATAAACATTTGGATATGGTTTTCCAAAATATTCTACTTTCCCTCCTAATTCTTCAAATACTTTTGCAACTGATCCAGCACAAAATTCTCTCTTTTCTCCCCTATCAACAATCAAGTCTGGATTTGTGCAAATCATAATTTTTTCTATCTCTTTTTTCAGCAATATTTTATAGTATGTTAATTCTTTATCATGCCCATCAAATAAACCAGTGCAAAGCAAATACTCGGCTTCATTAATTTTTTGTACTTTATTTTTTTTAAAATTATCAAATAATCCAAAATCTCTAGGTGGACCAACATGAAAAAAAGTTTTATTTTCAAAATTTGAGATTAAATAATCTAATGCAGCCTCTCCCGAAGTATAAACTTTTGAAGAAAATTTTTGCTTCAGTCCCATTCTGCTTAAAAAATCTATAACATTAACATTAGGTCTGGGGGCATTTGTTAGTAATACAAATTCTTTCTTTGTCTTTGTTAATTTTTCTAAAACATCGACCGATTCTTCATAGAGTTCAATTCCATTGTGCATAACGCCCCACAAATCTATAAAAAACAAATCAAATTGATCTGCAACAGATTTAAGTCCTGAACTATCTAAGTTTTTGGTCATTTGGCAGATATAACTCAAAAATAAGCATATTTCTTGGTTTTTTTAGCATTATAATTTTTACTTACCTCCTTGAAATAAAATGAACTCATAGCTATATGAAGCTTCATATTTATAGGAGTTTTATATGAAATTTAAACCGTTACATGACAGAGTTTTAATTGAAGTCCTTGATAGCAGTGAAAAAACTGCTGGAGGCATTATCATCCCAGACACAGCCCAAGAAAAACCGCAAGAAGGTAAGGTAGTTGCTGTTGGTGGAGGAGCAAAAACTGAAGATGGAAAAATAATTCCAATGGATGTTAAAGTTGGAGACAAGGTTCTATTTGGCAAATGGTCAGGAACTGAAGTCAAAATTGAT
>Ga0187833_10004198_pt1 | contig 14194 bp, 10 predicted proteins | sample ETNtaG_37_FD_167968 | JGI IMG/M metagenome (GOLD analysis project Ga0187833, IMG submission 167968) | Marine microbial and viral communities from oxygen minimum zone, Eastern Pacific Ocean - ETNP2014_SV_400_PacBio MetaG (Illumina Assembly) | ecosystem: Environmental > Aquatic > Marine > Hypoxic... | reverse complement strand
GACGACGAGGCCGCCCACACGATCGATGCCGACGGCCGCGTCGTGGCCCCGGGGTTCATCGACGTCCACACCCACCTCGACGCCCAGCCCTTCTGGGACAGCACCCTCAGCCCCTCACCCCTGCACGGAGTGACCTCGGTGGTCGGGGGCAACTGCGGCTTCTCCATCGCTCCCCTGTCCGACGACCCTGCCGACGGTGCGTACCTGATGCGGATGCTGGCCCGTGTCGAGGGCATGCCGATCGAATCGCTCCAGGAGGGCGTTCCCTGGAACTGGCGCACCACCGCCGAGTACCTCGACGCGATAGAGCCCCACCTGGCCATCAACGCCGGCTACAAGGTCGGACACTCGGCCCTGCGACGGGTGGTGATGCACGAGGAGTGCACCGGACGCGAGGCCACACCCGACGAGTTGGCCGCCATGTGCGACCTGCTGCGGGACGGGCTGGCGGCAGGGGCGCTCGGCTTCTCGTCATCCTGGTCACGCACCCACAACGACGGCGACGGCCACATGGTCCCCAGCCGCTACGCACACCGCGACGAACTCATCGAACTCTGCCGGGTGGTCGGCGAGTTCCCCGGCACGGGCATCGAGTTCCTGCCCATGGCCGGCCGGCACGAGGACTGGGCCGTCGAGTTGATGACCGACATGTCGCTGGCCGCCGGCGGCCGCCAACTCAACTGGAACGTCCTCACGGTCACCGCCGCAAACCTCGACGATGCCCGCCACCGGATGCGGTCCGGTCCCTACGCCGCCGAGCGCGGCGCCAGGGTCGTCGCCCTCACGGTGCCCGTCACCTTCGGGCTGCGCATGTCGTTCGCCAGCGGCTTCATCCTCGACGCCCTCCCCGGCTGGGAGGAGGCGATGCTGCTCCCGAGGGAGGCCAAGAAGCGCCTGCTCGCCGACCCCGACCAGCGGCGCCGCCTGGAGCAGCAGGCGCAACAGGACAGTCCCTTCCGGGGGCTCGCCAGGTGGGAGACCCAGGTCATCTTCGACACGTTCGCCCCGGAGAACGACGGCTACTCGGGCCGCACGGTCGGCGACGTGGCCGCCGAACTCGGCAAGGAACCCTTCGACGCCCTGGTCGACATCGCCCTGGCCGACGACCTGTTGACCTCGTTCGGCCGGGAGGACCCCTTCCAGTCCCGGGAGGACTGGGAGGCCCGGATCGGCGTCTGGCGGGACGAGCACGTGGTGGTCGGCGCATCCGACGCCGGCGCCCACCTCGACATGTTCGGCACCTTCAACTTCACCACCCGCCTCATCGGGGGAGCCGTCCGGGAACACGGCCTGATCGACCTCGAGGAGGCGGTGCACCTGCTGACCGCAAGGCAGGCCGACCTCTACGGACTGGTCGACCGGGGCCGGATCGCCGAGGGTGCCCACGCCGACCTGGTGGTCTTCGACGAGCACAGCATCGGATCCGACCCGCTCAGCCTGCGGGCCGACCTTCCCGGCGGCGCCGCCCGCCTGTACGCCGGTTCGTCCGGCATCGACGAGGTGCTGTGCGCCGGCGTTCCCGTAGTGAGCGGCGGTGACTTCACCGAAGCCCGCCCGGGCCGCGTGCTGCGAAGCGGCACCGACACCCGCTGAACCCCGTGGACCAGGGAGGGGAACCGATCGTGACCGGGCACCGTTCCTTCTTCCTCGAAGAGGCCCTCGACGCCTACGTGCAGGCCCACTCACCGCCCGTCGACGACGTGCAACGGTCGCTGATCGAGGCGACCGCCTCGCTCGGCCCGGTCGCCCGGATGCAGGTGGCGCCCGACCAGGCTGCCTTCCTCGCCCTGCTGGTCGCCGCCGTACGCCCGATGTTCGCCGTCGAGGTGGGCACCTTCACCGGCTTCTCCTCGCTCGCCATCGCCCGAGCGCTCCCCGATGGCGGCCGCCTACTGTGCTGCGACGTCTCGGCCGAGTGGACCGACATCGCCCGCGAGCACTGGTCCAGGGCCGGCGTCGACGACCGCGTCGACCTCGTGGTCGCCCCCGCCCTCGACACGCTGCGGGCGCTGCCCGCCGACCGGGAGGTCGACTTCGCCTTCCTCGACGCCGACAAGGCGGGCTACCTCGCCTACTACGAGGAGATGGTGCCCCGCCTGTCACCCCACGGCCTCATCGCCGTCGACAACGTGTTGTGGTCCGGCAGGGTGCTCGACGCCGGGGCCGACGACGCCGACACCGTGGCACTGCAGGAGTTCAACGACCACGTCATGTCCGACGACCGGGTCACCTCGGTGCTGCTCTCCGTGGGCGACGGCATCAACCTCATCCGACGGGCCTGAGGCATGCGCCACACGGACCCGACCCGGCCCCGCAGGCCGGGCACTGGATAGGCTCGGAACCTACCGGCCGGTAACCCACCGGACCGCGGATCAACCAGGAGCCCCCACCATGGCCGAAGCCGTCATCGTCGCCACCGCCCGCACTCCGATCGGACGGGCCGCCAAGGGCAGCCTCGTCGAGGCCCGCCCCGACGACATGTCCGCCTTCATCATCGACGACGTCCTGGGCAAGGTCCCGGAACTCCCCCGCGACCAGGTCGAAGACGTCATCTGGGGGACCGGGCAGCCCGGTGGCGAACAGGGCTACAACGTGGCCCGCGTCGCTGCACTTCTGGCAGGACTCGACGCTCCCGGCGTCACCGTCAACCGCTACTGCTCCTCGTCGCTCCAGACCATCCGCATGGCTGCCCACGCCATCAGGGCCGGCGAGGGCGACGCCTTCGTGACCGGCGGCGTCGAGTGCGTCAGCCGCTACCAGTTCGGCGCCGCCGACAACGGTCCCCACAACGCCGAGTTCGCCGACGCCGAGGCCCGCACCGCCGGCCGCACCGGCGAGGGCACCGACGGGTGGACACCACCGGAGGGCCTACCCGACATCTACATCGCCATGGGCCAGACCGCAGAGAACGTCGCCCAGCACATGGGAGTCTCCCGCCAGGCCCAGGACGAATGGGGTGTGCGCTCCCAGAACCGGGCCGAAGCCGCCCGGGACCGCGGCTTCTTCGAGCGCGAGATCACCCCCTACACCCTCCCCGACGGCACCGTCGTCAGCCAGGACGACGGCATACGCGCCGGCACCACCTACGAGAAGGTCTCACAGCTCAACCCGGTGTTCCGCCCCAACGGCACGGTCACGGCCGGCAACGCCTGCCCGCTCAACGACGGTGCCGCCGCCGTGGTCGTCATGAGCGACACCCGGGCCGCCGAGCTCGGACTCACCCCTCTGGCCCGAGTCGTCGCTTCCGGCGTCTCGGCCCTCGACCCCGAGATCATGGGCCTCGGCCCGATCGGCGCCATCGAACAGGCCCTCGGCCGGGCCGGCATGACCGCCGACGACATCGACCTGTTCGAGATCAACGAGGCCTTCGCCGCTCAGGTGCTGCCCTCAGCCGACGCCGTCGGCATCGACCTCGACAAGCTCAACGTCAACGGCGGCGCCATCGCCCTGGGCCACCCCTTCGGCATGACCGGTGCCCGCATCATGACCACGCTGCTCAACGGCCTCGAGGACTCCGACAAGGAGTTCGGAGTGGAGTCCATGTGCGTGGGTGGCGGACAGGGCATGGCGATGGTGGTCCAGCGACTCAACTGAGCCCCGGTTCTCCCCCGGGCGTCCGAGTGGGGCGTCGGACCCGGTGCGCTACCCCTGGCCGCCAGAGGCTTCCTGGACGGAGACCTTGCCGGCGCTGATCCACGGCATCATGGCCCGCAGTTCCTCGCCGACCTTCTCGATGCGGTGCTCCCTGCCCTCGGCCTCGAGGCGGTAGAAGTTCTCGCGGCCCGAACGGGCCTCGGCGACCCACTCCTCGGCGAAGGCGCCTGACTGGATCTCCGAGAGGATCTGACCCATCGTGGAGCGGACGTTGTCGTCGATGACCCGGGGGCCACGCGAAAGGTCGCCGTACTCGGCGGTGTCGGACACCGAGTAGCGCATCCCGCCGATGCCCTGCTCGTACATGAGGTCCACGATGAGCTTCAACTCGTGGAGGCACTCGAAGTAGCAGATCTCCGGTTGGTAGCCGGCGTCGACGAGGATGTCGAAGGCGCTGCGGACCAGTTCGGTCAGGCCTCCGCACAGGACCACCTGCTCGCCGAACAGGTCGGTCTCGCACTCCTCGGTGAACGTGGTCTCGATCACTCCGGCCCGGGCACCGCCGATCCCGTCGGCGTAGGCGAGGGCCAGCGCCTTGGCTCCGCCCGTCGGATCCTGCTCGATGGCGATGAGGCACGGCACGCCGCCGCCCTCGACGAAGGTGCGGCGCACCAGGTGGCCGGGACCCTTCGGGGCGATCATGATCACGTCGACGTCCTCGGGCGGGCTGATGAGGTCGAACCGGATGTTGAACCCGTGTGAGAACGCCACGGCGTCACCGGGGTTCAGGTTCGGGGCGATGTGCTCCTCGTAGATAGCCGCCTGGTCGGTGTCGGGCAGCAGCAGCATCACGACATCGGCCCAGGTGGTGGCGTCGGCGATCGACTTCACGTCGAGGCCGGCCTCGGTGGCCTTGGCGACCGATCTCGAGCTCTCCCGCAGGCCGACGCAGACGTCGATACCCGACTCCTTGAGGTTCAGCGCATGGGCGTGGCCCTGGGAGCCGTAGCCCAGGATCGCCACCTTGCGATCCGCTATCGCCGAGCGGTCCACATCCTGTTCGTAGTACACGTTCGCCACGGGGGGTCCTCCTGTTTTCTCGTTGTGGAAATGGTCGAATGGGTTCGGGCGCCGGGTCAGGCGTCCTCGTCGAGGACGGGCAGGGCGACGCGGCCCGTGCGCTGCAACTCGACGATGCCGAAGGGTCGCAACAGGTCCTCGAACTCGTCGATCCGCTTCGGCGGACCGACCAGCGACAGCATCATGCGGTCGGCACCCACGGACAGCACCTTGCCGCCGGCCCGGTCGAGCTGCTCGACGAGTTCGTCTCGACGGTCCGGCTCGGCCTCGACGGTCACGATCATGAGCTCCCGCTCGACTGCGCTACCGGGGTGGAGTTCCCGGATCTCGACCACGTTGACGAGCTTGTCGAGTTGCTTGACGACCTGTTCCAGCGGCGCAGATTCGACGTCGACGACGATCGTGAGGCGGCTGAAGCGGTCATCGTCGGTAGGCGCCACGGCCAGGGACTCGATGTTGAAACCGCGGCGTGCGAACAGGCCGGCAACCCGGGCCAGCACACCGGACTTGTTCTCGACCGTGACCACGAGCGTGTGGTACCGGTAGTCGGGACCGGCGACGTTCATCGGGACAGGTCCGCCTGCGAGGGGGGCACGACGAGGTCCGAGTTGGTGGCGCCGGCGGGCACCATCGGGTACACCTTCTCCTCGGCCATGACCCGGAAGTCGATGACGACCGGGCGGTCGTCGATCTCGTTGGCCTTGGTGATGGCGGCGTCGATCTCGTCGGGGTCGTCGACTCGCATGGCCTCGCATCCCATGGACTGCGCCCACATCTTGTAGTCGGGCACGTCCTTCGACAGGAAGACCTCGGAGTAGCGCTCGTCGTAGAACATCTCCTGCCACTGGCGGACCATGCCCAGGTAGGAGTTGTTGAACAGCGCCACCTTGATCGGGAACCCCTCGACAGTGGCGGTGACGAGTTCCTGGGCGGTCATCTGGAAGCAGCCGTCGCCATCGACGGCCCAGACCGTGCGGTCGGGCATTCCGGCCTTGGCGCCGATGGCGGCCGGGATCGAGTAGCCCATCGTGCCGAGGCCGCCGGAGTTGATCCAGGTGTAGGGGTGGTCGAACCTCCAGTACTGGCTGGCCCACATCTGGTGCTGGCCGACCCCCGATGCGACGATCGTGTCGTCGGGCGAGAGGTCGCGCAGGCGCTCGATGACGTACTGGGGCTTGAGGGCCTGACCGGGCTCCCAGGCCTCGTAGGCCAGCGGGAAGCGCTCCTGCCAGCCGCTTATCCGCGAGCGCCAGGCACCCCGGTCGGCGTCACCTAGCCCGTTTGCCTGCAGGTCTGCGATCAGAGCCTCGATGGCGACGCGGCAGTCGCCCTGGATGGCTACGTCTGCACGGCGGACCTTGCCCAACTCTGCGCTGTCGATGTCGACGTGGACGACCCTGGCATCGGGGGCGAAGCCGTCGAGGCGGCCGGTGACCCGGTCGTCGAAGCGGGCCCCGAGGGCGACGAGCAGGTCCGCCTCCTGCATGGCGGTGACGGCCGTGAAGTTCCCGTGCATGCCGGGCATGCCGAGGCACAGGTCGTGGCTGTCCGGGAAGGCACCCCGGGCCATGAGCGTGGTGACGACGTGGATGCCCGTCAACTCGGCGAGTTGTCGCAGCACCTCGGCGGCACGGGCCTTGAGGATGCCCCCGCCCACGTACAGGACCGGGCGTTCGGCAGACCGGATCATGTCGGCGGCAGTGGCGATGTCGGAGGCGTCGACCCCGGTGTCCGGGTCATAGCCCGGGAGGTCCATCTCTATGTCGTCCGACCACTCCGTCGCCGAAGCGGGGTTGCCGGGGTCGACGATGTCCTTGGGGATGTCGACGAGCACCGGACCGGGTCGGCCCGTGGTGGCGATGTGGAACGCCTCCTTGACGACCCGGGGGATGTCCTGTGCCTCGGTGACGAGGAAGTTGTGCTTGGTGACCGACATGGTGATGCCGGTGGTGTCGCACTCCTGGAAGGCATCGGTGCCGATGGCGGCAAGGGGCACCTGGCCGGTGATGCACACCAGTGGCACGGAGTCGAGGTGGGCATCGCAGAGGGCGGTGACGACGTTGGTGGCGCCGGGCCCACTGGTGACCATCATGACCCCGGGCCTGCCGGTGGCATGCGCATAGCCGGATGCCATGTGGCCGGCACCCTGCTCGTGGCGGACCAGGACGTGGCGGATGGACGAGTCGATGAGCGGGTCGTAGACCGGCAGGATCGCCCCGCCGGGCAGCCCGAACAGCAGATCGACGCCCTCGTTCTCGAGGGCCCTGATCAGCGCCTGACCGCCGTCCATGGGTGTCGTCGTCATGTGTCCTACTGAAGGTGGTTGGGAGGGGTGGGATAGGTGATCGGCAACCGTGCCGAAAAAGCGAACGACCTCCCGTAGCGGGAGGTCGAGGCACGCGGACGGTGGGTCCGGTGCCTACCGCAGTACCCGTACCTCATGCGCCGTGGTCATGGCTGACAAGTATCGCCGGGTCGTGCACGGGCGACAACCTGCCTGGCCCCTACGCCCTGGTGACGGCGCCCTGGTCGGCACCCTGGGCGAGGGCGGCGTACTTGGCGAGGAAGCCGGAGGTGTAGCGGGGCTCGAAGGGCTTGAGGTTGGCCCGCCGCTCGGCCAGTTCGGCCTCGTCGACCATCAGGTCGATGGTGTGGGCCCGCACGTCGATCACGATCCGGTCGCCTTCGGCGATGAGGGCGATGGGTCCGCCGTCGATGGCCTCAGGGGCGACGTGGCCGACGCAGAAGCCGTGGGTACCACCTGAGAAGCGGCCGTCGGTGATGAGCGCCGCATCGCCGCCACGGCCGGCGCCCTTCATGGCGCCGGTGATGGCGAGCATCTCGCGCATGCCGGGGCCGCCCTTGGGTCCCTCGTAGCGGATGACGACGATGTCGCCGGCCTCGATGCGGTCGTCGAGCACGGCGGCCATGGCGTCGTCCTCGCCGTCGAACACGCGGGCCCGTCCGTCGAAGTGGTCGACATCGAGACCAGCCACCTTGACCACGGCCCCCTGCGGGGCCAACGATCCGCTCAGCACGGCGATGCCACCGATGTTGTGGATGGGGTCGTCGAAGGCGTGGATGACCTCGCCGTCTGGGGCGGGCGGGTCGAGCAGCGCCAGGTTCTCGGCAACGGTCCGGCCGGTGACGGTGACCTCGTCGCCGTGCAGGAGGCCCTCTTCGAGGAGCATCTGCATCACAACCGGCACACCGCCGATGCGGTCGATGTCGACCATGTGGTAGTTGCCGTGCGGCTTGGTGTCGGCGAGGTGCGGCACCCGGGCGGCCACCCGGTTGAAGTCGTCGAGCTCGAGAGCCACGCCGGCCTCGAAGGCGATCGCCAGCAGGTGCAGCACGGCGTTGGTGGAACCCCCCAGCGCCATGACGACGGCAATGGCGTTTTCGAATGCGGCCATGCTCATGATCTGGCGTGGTCGGATGTCCTCGCGGAGCAACTGCATCACGGCGGTGCCGCTGGCGTAGGCGCTGTCCCCACGGCGGCCGTCGATTGCGGCGGCCGATGCCGAACCCGGCAGCGACATGCCGATCGCCTCCCCCACCGCCGCCATGGTGTTGGCGGTGAACATGCCGGCGCAACTGCCGATGGTGGGGCAGGCGGCACGCTCGATGGCGAGCAGTTCGTCGTCATCGATGCCGCCCACGGCGTGGGCGCCTACGGCCTCGAACACGCTGACCACGTCGAGCTTCTGGTCACCGTGCTCGCCCGGCATGATCGAGCCGCCGTAGACGAACACCGATGGCAGGTCTATTCGGGCGGCGGCCATGAGCATCCCGGGCAGGGACTTGTCGCAGCCGGCGAAGCTGACGAAGGCGTCGAACCGCTCGGCGTGCATGACGGCCTCGACCGAGTCGGCGATGATCTCGCGGCTTACGAGGCTGGCACGCATGCCCTCGTGGCCCATCGAGATGCCGTCGCTGACGGCGATGGTGTTGAACTCCATCGGAAAGCCGCCGGCGGCGGTGACGCCCTCCTTGCAACGCTTTGCGAGGGCGTCGAGCGGCAGGTTGCAGGGTGTGACCTCGTTCCACGACGAGGCAACGCCGACCTGGGCCTTGTCGAAGTCGTCCTCGGTCATACCGACGGCACGCAGCATGGCCCGGGCGGGGGCACGGCTGTCACCGTCGGTGACCTCGTGCGAACGGGGTTTCATGTTGGATGAGGCTGGCGGGTTCGTGGTGTCACTCATGGCCTGCAGGCTAGGGGCGAACAGGGGCCGTGACATCGGCGGGACCTACGATCCCACCGTGCGCCCGGTGGACCGAGAACTGCTGCGACTGGCGGTACCGGCGCTCGGAGCGCTGCTCGCCGAGCCGCTCTACGTGCTGGCCGACACGGCGGTGGTCGGGCACCTGGGAACCTCGGAACTGGGCGGCCTGGCGGTCGCCTCGGCTGCGCTGCTGTTCGGCTACGGGCTGTGTGTGTTCCTCGCCTACGGCACGACGGCGGCGATCGCCCGGCTGACCGGCGCCGGCCAGGACCGCAGGGCCGCCCACCAGGCGGTGCAGGGGCTCTGGCTGGCACTCGCGCTCGGCGTGGTCCTGGCGGTGCTCGGCGCTGTGTTCGCCGGTCCCCTCCTGCGCCTGCTGGGCGCCGGGGGCGAGGTGCTGGCCCAGGCGGACACCTACTTCCGGATCAGCCTGCTGGGAACACCGGCGATGCTGATGATGCTGGCCGGCGTCGGCTACCTGCGGGGTGTCAAGGACACGGTCCGCCCGCTGTGGGTGGCGGCCGGCACGGCCGTCGTGAACCTGGTGCTCGAGGTGGTCCTCATCTACGGGTTCGACCAGGCCATCGGGGCTTCGGCAGCAGCGACGGTCGTGGCCCAGTGGCTGGGCGCCGGTTGCTACCTGGCGTGGATCGGCCGCGGTGTCCGTCGCCTCGACGTGTCGCTGGCACCCGACGTGCAGGTCATCGGGCGCATGCTCGTAGTGAGCGCCGAACTCATGGTCCGCAACCTCTCGACGACCGGCACACTCCTGGTCGCTACTGCGGCGGCGACCCGGATCGGCGTCGTGGACGTGGCCGCCCACCAGGTGGCGTTCCAGGCCTGGATGGTGCTGGCCCTGTCGATGGATGCCGTGGCGATCGCAGCCCAGGCGATGGTCGGCAGCCTGCTGGGCGCCGACGACCCGGACGGCGCCCGTTCCGTGGGGAGGAGCGTCATCGGCTGGTCGATCGCCATCGGCGCCGTGCTGGGTGCTGTGATCGCCGCCTCGCACGGGGTGCTGGGCCAGGTCTTCTCGGCGGACGAGGCCGTGGTCGCCCTGGCTGGCTTCCTGCTGCTGCACGTGGGGCTCATGGCGCCGCTCTCCGGGGTGGCGTTCGCCCTGGACGGCATCCTCATCGGCGCCGGCGACCAGCGGTTCCTGGCGTGGGCGATGGCCGGCGCTGCAGCGGTGGCGGTACCGGTGATGGTCGCGACCCGGCTCGCGGGCCTCGGAATCGGCCCGCTGTGGGCCGGGATCTGGGCCTTCATGGGCGTCCGGGGGATCAGCCTGTGGGCCCGCTTCCGCAGCGGTCGGTGGCAGGTGGTCGGCGCCGGAACCTGATCCGGCGACGGCGCTATGCGCCCAGCACCACCGAGGGGTCGGGGACGACATGGCGGGCCAGCCACTGGAAGGTCCGCCAGCCGATGGTGCTGCACCCGAGGGTGCCGGCCACCACCTTGGCGGATTCGTCGGAGATGGGTTGCGGGTCGATGGCCTTGACATGGACCTCGGCGACGCGTTCGGCCATGGCGAAAAGCCCGATCGCCTCCCCCGGTGATGCCCCACCGGCCAGGAGCCCGTGGTTGCGCAGAATGCACAGGCGTGTGGCACCCATGGCCCTGGCAATCGCGCGTCCGCCGTCGAGCGTGGTGACCTCGAGGTCCTCGCCCCGGTAGATCGACTGGTCGTAGACGAACACACACGACTCCTGGGAGATCGGCTGGAAGGGCCGCACGTTGGCCGACCACGGCGTCCCGAATGCGGTGTGGGTGTGTGCCGCCGAGACGAGGTCTGGGCGGGCGTCGAGGATCGGCCAGTGGATGTTGTGCGCGGCGTAGTTGATTCCGCCCCCGAAATGCCCTTCGACGACCGAGCCGTCGGGCCCGACCAGCGAGAGGTTGTCGACCGTGGCCGCCCAGAACGGGATGCCGTGGGCGAGCACCCAGAAGTGGTCGGACCGTTCGGGGTCGCGGGCTGAGATGTGGCCGTCGCCGAGTTGGCCCCAGCGCATCGCAGAGAAGATGCGGTAGCCGATGGCCACCTCCCACTTGCGCAACTGGCGCATCTCTACAGGGTCGGCGGGTACCGGTGGGTCGACCTCGTAGCCCATCTCGGGGTAGCGGTCCAGTTCGAGTGCCATGGGCGTACCTCTCCTTCCCCGTTTCTCCTCGTTCAGGCCTCGGCGGAGCGGCTGGCCAGCAGTTCGTTGACGATGCGGCCGTCGGCCTGGCCCCGGGTGGCCTTCATGACCTGGCCGACGAAGAAGCCGGCCTTCTTCTTGCGTTCCTTGTCGTCGCCGCCGACGAAGCCTGCCCAGTCGTCGGGGTGTTCGGCGATGAACCGGTCGACGAGGGCTTCGAGTTCCGAGGTGTCCATGGCCTCGAAGCCGTGGGTGGAGGCGTGCGTGGCAGGGTCACCACCGGAGGCGACGAGGTCGGCGAGCACGCTCTTGGCCTGGGTGGCGGTGAGGTCACCGCCGGTCTCCATCGCCACGAGCGCAGCGAACGGGGCGGCGGTCAACTCGCCGACGCCGTCGGCGAGGTTGTTCGCGATATGGACCAGCACCCGCGCCGCATCGGCCCCTGCGGCGATGGTGTCGACCGCCAGGTCGTCCATGCCCCGTTCGACCGTGAGCGCCGTGTCCGACGGCTCGACGCCGGCGGCGTCGGCCAGGCGCCGGCGACGCTCACGGGGCAGCATCGGCAGGGCGGCACGGACCTCGGCGATCCACTCGTCGGAGGGCTCGACGGGAACGAGGTCGGGTTCGGGGAAGTAGCGGTAGTCGTAGGCCTCTTCCTTGGAGCGGAGCTTGTGGGTGCGTCCGTCGTCCTCGTTCCAGTGGCGGGTCTGCTGTTCGACCTTGTCTCCCGACTCGATGAGGTCGACCTGTCGGCGGGCCTCGTACTCGATGGCCCTCCCCAGGGACCGCAGCGAGTTGATGTTCTTGACCTCGCAGCGGGTGCCGAGCCCGGCGGTGCCCTCCCGGCGCACCGAGACGTTGCAGTCGACCCGCATAGACCCCTCCTCCATCTTCCCGTCTGAGGCGCCGATGGCTACGAGGATGGCCCGCAGTTCGGAGACATACGCCCGTGCGTCCTCGGCGCAGCGCATGTCGGGGGCGCTGACGATCTCGATGAGCGGCACGCCCGCCCGGTTGTAGTCGATGAGCGAGTGGCCGGCCTCGTGGATGCGGCCGCCGCCACCCACGTGCGTGGACTTGCCGGTGTCCTCCTCGAGGTGGGCCCGCTCGATGCCGATGCGGCGCCCGTCGGGGAGTTCGAGGCTGCCGACACCGTTGATCGGCTGGTCGTACTGGGAGATCTGGAAGTCCTTGGGCATGTCCGGGTAGAAGTAGTTCTTGCGGGAGAACACGGACGGCTGGATCACGCATTCGAGGGCCAGGCCGACCCGGATGGCCAACTCGACGGCCTTTTCGTTGAGTACCGGAAGCGAGCCGGGCAGGCCCAGTGAGACGGGGTCGATGTTGGTGTTGGGCTCGCCGCCGAACCGGTTGAGTGCGGACGAGAACATCTTGGTGACGGTGGCCAGTTCGGCGTGGACCTCGAGGCCGATCACGACCTCCCAGCCCGGGATGAGGGCCTGGTCGCTCATGGAGCCGCCCCTTCCAGTACGGCCGCCGCCCGGAACATGGTGGCCTCGTCGAGGGCCGGTGCCAGGACCTGCACGCCGACGGGCAGGCCGTCGTCGCCGGTACCGAACGGCACCGACATGGACGGATGGCCGGCCAGGTTCGACGGGATCGTGCAGACGTCGGCGAGGTACATCATCATCGGATCGTCGGTTCTTTCGCCCACGGGGAAGGCCGTGGTCGGGGCGGTCGGCGACAGCAGCAGGTCGAACGTCTCGTAGGCCCGGGCGAAATCGCGTTGGATCAGGGTGCGGACCTTCTGGGACCTCCCGTAGTAGGCGTCGTAGTAGCCGGCCGACAGGGCGTAGGTGCCGAGCATGATGCGGCGCTTCACCTCGTCGCCGAAGCCGGCGGTACGGGTGGCGGTGTTCATCTCGGGTGCGGTGTCGGCGTCGACCCGCAGGCCGAAGCGGACGCCGTCGAAGCGGGCCAGGTTCGACGATGCCTCGGCGGGGGCGATCAGGTAGTAGGCGGACAGGCCGTAGATGGTCGACGGGACGGAGGCGTGTTCGACGGTGGCGCCGGCGGTCGCCAGCGCCTCGGCGGCCTGCTCGACCCTTGCCCGGACGTCGTCGGCGATGCCCTCGACGCTGGCCGCCCGGTCGGGGCCGCCCATGAGTTCCGAGATGATGCCGATGCGGAGGCCTTCGACGCCCTGTCCGAGGACGCCGAGCAGGTCGGGGAACGCCTCGGGGATCGAGGTCGAGTCGCGGGGGTCGTGCCCGCCGATGGCCTCGAGCAGCAGCGCCGCATCCTCGACGGTTGCGGCGAACGGGCCGATCTGGTCGAGGCTGGAACCGAAGGCCACGAGCCCGTAGCGGGAGACCCGGCCGTAGGTGGGCTTGACGCCGACCGTGCCGCAGAGTGCGGCAGGCTGGCGGATCGAGCCGCCCGTGTCGCTGCCGAGGGCCAGCGGAGCGAAGCCTGCGGCCACGGCGGCGGCAGATCCACCGGACGATCCGCCGGGCACCCGGGTGGTGTCGAGCGGGTTGAGCGTGGGTCCGAAGGCGGAGTTCTCGGTCGAACTGCCCATGGCGAACTCGTCGCAGTTGGTCTTGCCGATGACGACGGCACCGGCTTCGGCGAGGCGTTCGACGGCGGTGGCGTCGTAGGGCGGGCGCCAACCCTCGAGGATCCTCGAACCACACGTGGTGTCGATGCCGCGGGTGCAGAGGTTGTCCTTGAGGGCGACCGGCACGCCGGTCAGCGGGCCTGGGTCCCCACCGTCGGCGATGCGCCGGTCGAGTTCCTCGGCCCTGGCAAGGGACTCGTCGGCCAGCACCAGGTTGAAGGCGTGGATCTCGTCCTCGTGGGCGTCGATGGCGGCCAGGTGTTCCTCGACCACGGAGAGGGCGCTGCGCTCACCGGCCCTGACAGCGGCTGCGGTGGATCGGACGCTCACGGCGCCTCTCCGAGCACCGGCGGGACCCGGAAGCGGCCATCCTCGACCGAAGGAGCGGCGGCGAGGACCTCTGCGCGGACGTCGTCGTTGCCGGGCTCGTCCGCCCGCAGCACGTTGACAAGGGGAAACGGGTTGGCCATCGGCGGTACATCGTCGAGGTCGAGGGCATCGAGGTCGGCTGCGTGGTCGAGAACGTCGGCCAACTGCCCTGTGAATGCATCGAGTTCGTCGTCGGTCAG
>Ga0187833_10004194_pt1 | contig 14205 bp, 10 predicted proteins | sample ETNtaG_37_FD_167968 | JGI IMG/M metagenome (GOLD analysis project Ga0187833, IMG submission 167968) | Marine microbial and viral communities from oxygen minimum zone, Eastern Pacific Ocean - ETNP2014_SV_400_PacBio MetaG (Illumina Assembly) | ecosystem: Environmental > Aquatic > Marine > Hypoxic... | reverse complement strand
TGGGTTGAAACCTGTTTTTGCAGATATCAACCCGAAGACATTTAATATTGATCCTGATGATGTGGAAAAAAAGATTACCGACAAAACATCAGCTATACTTGCAGTTCACATATTCGGTAATCCCTGTGATATTTCAAGGCTCGAAGCAATAGCGCAAAAGCATAAGCTGAGACTTATATTCGATTCTTCGCATGCCCTTGGATCTAGGCATGCTGGTAAGATGATTGGTGGCTTCGGAGATATCGAATGTTTCTCTCTTTCAGGTACGAAGGTTATTACTTCAGCAGAAGGAGGAATTATTACCTCTAATAATTCAGAGATTATCAGCAAAGTGGATATCGGGAGAAATTATGGTGCAGGACAGGATTACGACTGTCAGTTTATAGGTTTAAATGGAAAAATGTCGGAGTTCCATGCTGCTATCGCACTGGAAAGTTTATCGTTAATCGATAAATTTGTTTCCAGAAGAAACGAACTGGCAGACCTCTATAGAAAACGGCTTTCTGAAATACCGGGCATAAGTTTTCAGCATATTGATGAAGGGGATTTAAGTACTTTTAAAGATTTCGCTATGATTATTGATCGAGATAAATTTGGAATGGACAGGGACAAACTCATTTCTATGTTAAATCAAGAAGGCATATTCCCCAAGAAGTATTTTTCCCCCTTACATCTAATGAAGGCATATGAAAAAGTACCGTACAAGGCGGAATCACTCACACATACCAAATGTGTAGCTGAAAATATTATTTGCCTCCCTATATACTCACATATGACGGAGGATACGTTAGAGAAGATTTGTTATGCTGTCTTTAGAATATGTAAATCTGTAAACATAAAGTAACAGATGAAAAATGTGATCGCAATTATTCCGGCCAGAGCAGGTTCGAAGAGGATTTCCAATAAAAATATTATGGAATTTATGGGGAAGCCGATGATAGCTTGGACGATAGAGGCTGCATTAGAAAGTGGGATATTCACTGATATTCTGGTAAGTACAGATGGAGAAGATATTGCCGAACTTTCAAGGAGCATGGGCGCATCTGTACCTTTTTTACGAAACTCAGCATATGCGGACGATCTTACACCAGTGAGTATGGCAACTGTAGATTCACTCATTCAGATGGAACAACATAAACAGGTTCATTATGACATTGTTGTTCAGTTAATGCCGAATTGCCCCTGCCGAACTGCAGATGATATTGCTGCTTCATATGACAACTTTCTGACTACAAATGCAGATTTCCAGATTAGCATGTTTCGTTTTGGCTGGATGAATCCGTGGTGGGCAGTAGAACTGGATGAGAAAACAATGAGGCCAAAACCTCTCTTTCCGGAAGCGCTGAAAAAGAGATCGCAGGATTTGGGAAAATTGTATTGCCCGACAGGCGCTGTCTGGATTGCTGATGCGAAGGAATTGAAGGGACAGAAGACATTCTATGGGGAAGGATACGCTGTGTTTCCACTGGGCTGGCGAAACGCAGTTGATATTGACAATATGGATGATTTAAGAATGGCAGAGGTAATAAAAAGTATGGACATGAGTTAGAATAACTCCGTTAGTCATAACGAATTAGAATAATTCAAATGAGCAATATAATTGAGAAAAACAATCCAAGAATATTTCACAAAGGTTTTACAACCGATACCTTTAGTCACTCGGCTACCAATCCTGTCTTAAGCGAATTATATGTTTCTGGAATTCCTGAAGATGTATCCGGGCAAGAGAGAGAAATTATAGATAAGATCATACAATCTTATGATAAGGTAAAAGAAGGAAGGCTCCTTGAGAAAGAAGATTTTGTTTTATCTGGACATGAGATAGCTGAATTAGGAAAAATAAAACAGGAGGACATTTCGAGATTTCTGGTATATAGATACAAGTATAATAAATATCCTCAATTACACCTCATAGACGATTTTCCTCCATGCGTTCAGATAGAACTTTCTTCACTATGTAATTATAGGTGCGTGATGTGTTTTCAGAAAGATCCTTTTTTTAGAGATACCCAAAGCACAGGTTTGCGAAATATGCCTTTTGCCATGTATCGGGAAATCATTGATCAGATAGCGGGAAAGGTTGAAGCCGTTACCCTGGCTTGCCGGGGAGAGCCATTGATGAATAAAGATTTTGTAAAGATGATAGAATATTCTGCACATAAATTTCTGGGTTTTAAGATTAATACAAATGCTTCCCTATTAACTGAAGAGAAATGTCATGCTATTCTTTCAAGCATGAATATAGGAACAATTGTTTTTTCTGTAGATTCTGATAATGAAGAAATGTATGAAAAGATTAGGGTTAATGGAAAGTTTGAAAAAGTTTTCAAGAATATTGTTCAATTCAAAGAAATTAAGGAAAAGTATTATTCAGATTCAAAAATAATTACACGTATTTCAGGTGTCCACATCAATTCAGAACAGGATTTTAAAGCAATAGAAGCCTTCTGGGTAGAGTATGTAGATCAGGTTGCACTTATAAACTATTTTCCATGGGAAAATGCTTACGAAAATGAAAAAAATGATATTACCACTCCTTGTGGCGATTTATGGCGGAGAATATTTATTTGGTCAAGTGGGTTAGTTAATTCTTGTGACTATGATTATAAAGGTACTTTGCCGGTAGGGAATGTTATGAGAACAGGCGTTTCTTCCATCTGGCGTTCAGATGCCTATGAAAATTTAAGGAGAAAACATCTGGCGGGACAAAGAAGATCCTTCGCACCCTGTTCTCAATGCCCCATGGTTTAAAAGCATTTCAATAGTAGCAAGTAGGCATTTTCATAAACATTAAAAAGGTGTAGTAAATGAATATTGGGTTTATTGGGTACAAGAATCATGCTAGAAAGTTAATATCACTGGTAGCTCAGACTATTAATTGTGATAAGATAACGGTTTATTATCCTGATTTAAGAAAGTTAACAAATAACTTTTCTGCAGAGGGGATTCCTTGTGGAATAAGTTTAACATCTAAATTGGAGGATATCTTTGAATCTGATGCCGTCTTTATAGCTTCCCCGACTGATACTCATTGTGCATATCTGAATATACTGAACGAGCAGTTTCACGGATATGTGTTTTGTGAGAAACCGCCTTGCAACAACCTTGACGAACTGAGAGTTCTTAGAGGGCTAGACGGTAGAAAGATATTTTTTAATTTCAATTATCGGTATTCCGAATTCGCTAAGATTTGCAAGACAGCAATGAAGACTGGTGAGTTTGGGGTTCCAATCTCCCTGAACTGCTGCGGCATTCTTGGATTGGCATTCAATACGTCTTTTTCTGTTAATTGGAGAAACTTATCGGAAAGCATTTTGGAAAATGTGATAGGTAATGCGGGTATTCATTATGTAGATTTGGCTTCGTATTTATTAGGCAAGGCGAAGAAAGTAACTGCCAGCTATCAGAAAATCTCACCGTATACAAAAAGTTGTGATACTGCCATGATAACAGTGGAAACAGAGAGTGGCTTGCCAACAAGCATTTTAATATCCTATGCAGCCCCGTATCGGGTTTCTCTACAAATGATATTTTCAGATGCCATTGTTGACTTTTTGAACGGAACGCTTTCGGTTCAAAGGCCAAGGGATTCTTTCGACGATGCAGGATTCTATGTTCCACCACCTGAAAGGCTTCTTATTCCTAAATCAAAAGCTGATATTTCGCAATCTTTAAAGAACTCTGTTTCCGAGTTTTTTAAAGTTGTCGAAAAGTCGTCATTTTTTCCGCCAGAGCTTTTTAACAGCGGATTAGATTCTACAAACTTATTACTGTCATTACCATGGGCTGCCTGACATTCTCAGCTTTTTGTCAGGTTGATTTGTAAATTGGAAAAGAGAAGTTCCAAGACTACTATCTGGCTTGATTTACTGTGCTGGGAATCAATTGTAAAAATACTTTTCATGCGCGGGCTGACTGTAAAAGTTGTATATTATTGTCAGTCATCAGCATTGTTTTTACCTTTTTTGCACTTCTTCCAGAAGATTACCGGAATTTTATTCGTACCTGTTGTTGATTTTGTTGCCGGGGAGGAACAGACAGGAGGGTATACTGCCTATGAGACTATTCATATCCGGCTTAATAAAATAATAGATACGATGAGTAATAAGTGGGTTAAAGACAAACTTGTCAGTAAATTTGCCCGGAAAAAGAAATTTGATCCCAATAAGATTCGAGAGCATCTAAAAGAAGCCGCTTTTAATTATTTGTACCGCCCAATTGAAATCAGCGTTATTTCGGAAATTCGTTCCAATAAAGAGGATTGTCATTTCTTTTTTAGAAAAACCCCATTTTCAGAAACTTTGTCCAAAGAGATGGGAATGAAGTCTGTTAATTTTTATATAACACGTTTCTCTCACTTCTTTACGATACACAAACGTGAAGACTATATAATCGACATGTTACATTCATCTACCTATTATTCAGACAGGTTTCTTTGTGTTTGTAAACTTGTTATTTATTGGTTACTGATTCTTGCCAAAGCATTGTTGGGCTGGAGATTCTATCAAATCAATTATAATGCGTCAAAGAGAACAAAGGTAAATATCGGGGTGGAACTGCTTCAAGAAAGACTTCGTTCGGATGCAACTAATGATCTTTTCTGGTTTGGTCAATCTCGAATAGATCCTGAAAGTGTATACAGTATAGAAATTGATAACTTTGACTCAAGATCGGAAGAAATTATTAGCAACTTTGGTATTAACAGGGCTAGGCCTTTTAGATTTTCACTCCTACACTTAAAAAGGTTGTTTGCTAATCCAGATAAATTGAATAGCTATTATTTTGTGCCTGACATTAACTGTGTTTGTAAAACGATCTGGACAATTGCAGCAGGTTTTCTAATTATTTTTAAATGGGATGAAAGAGCTTGGATACGTTTTCAGTTGGTACGATTTAACAATTACACATCTTATTGGGATAGTATTTATAGACAGCTAAACATAAAAATATTATCGTCTATAATTGACTGTGATAGTGGCAAACTGGCAAAGGCACAGGCTATGGAAAATGTAAATGGCCTATTTGTTGGCTGCCATTGGAGTAATTTTCCTATGTATCGTGTATATTATCAAAAATGTCTTGATGTATTGTTTACATGGGGGAGACATTTTATTAATAATAATTTTAATAGATATCCTTTTATGGAAATCTTTCAAACAGGATACCCCTCGGATCACTACTTTGAAAAGAGAAGATCAAAGGCCGTAAGTTTGCGTAACCAATATGCCGGTAAATTTATTTTGTCGTACCAGGACAATATTACGGCTAATGACTTGCCATATAGCAAAAACATGCAGATTCAGGTGCATGAGATGCTGCTTTCAATCTTGAAGGAACATGATGATGTTGTGGTCTTCATAAAGCCAAAGAAGGAAAATGCTTTTAATGCTGTTATTAAAGAGGTTCCGGAGTTTTGGGAATATATAGATAATGGAAGGATTACTACTTTCTTCGGGGAGACGAACAGGGCAAAGGTTGCTCCTGCAGAAATAGGGATGGCCAGTGATTTAGTAGTAGGACTAGGCATTAGTACTACTGCTGCAGAATGTCAGTTTGCAGGTACATTGAGTTTCCATGCCGATTTAACAGGGTTTAGGGATAATGAATTTGGTAATACAGGATTAGGGAAAATAGTATTCAGGGATGTAGATAGTTTAAAAGATGCTATTACAGACGTTATAAAAAATGGCGCTTCGAAGAAATATGTGGAGTATAAAAAATTATATTCGACGTTAGATCCTTTTCAGGATGGTAATGCTTACAGGAGAATGGGATTCGTGATGAAAAATTTACAGGATTTGCTTAATCGGGGGCTATCGAGAGAAGACACAATTTCTATCGCCAGAGAAAAGTATGATAAATTTATAAAGGAAACTTATAAAGAACAAATATTATGTTAAATGACAAGACAATACTAATTACGGGCGGTACCGGTTCTTTTGGTAAGAAGGCAACGGGAACAATCTTAAGAAATTATAAGCCAAAAAAGCTTATTATTTTCAGCCGTGATGAATTGAAGCAATATGAAATGAACCAGATTTACCATGTTGATAAATATCCTATGAGGTACTTTATCGGTGATGTTCGAGATAAGGAAAGGTTGTATCGGGCTTTTCATGATGTCGATTATGTAATCCATGCGGCAGCATTAAAACAAGTGCCTGTGGCAGAGTATAACCCTTTTGAGTCGGTTAAGACTAATATAATTGGGGCTCAGAATATTATTGATGTTGCAATCGATCAGAAGGTAGAGAAGGTGATTGCCCTTAGTACTGACAAGGCGGCCAACCCGATCAATCTATACGGAGCCACTAAACTTTGTTCGGACAAACTCTTTATTGCCGGGAATTCATATGTTGGTGATGTTTATCCCACATTTAGTGTGGTACGTTACGGAAATGTTGTTGGAAGCCGGGGAAGTGTAATTCCCTTTTTCATTGAAAAGAAAAGAACTGGAGTGTTGCCTATTACAGACGCCCAAATGACACGGTTTATGATAACACTCGAAAAGGGGGTAGATTTTGTATTAAAGTGTTTGGATAGAATGGTTGGTGGTGAAATTTTTGTGCCTAAAATACCGAGCATAAATATAATGGATGTGGCCAAAGCTATTGGGCCGGAATGTAGGACAGAAATAGTTGGAATCAGGCCTGGGGAAAAAAAGCACGAGATTATGATACCTAAAGAAGAAGCCAGAAATACCGTGGAATTCGATGATTTCTTTGTTATTAAAAATGCATTTCGTTTCTTTGAAGAACGTTTCAAGCATGATGGTTCTAAATCGGTTGCTGAGGATTTTGAATACTGTTCTGGAACGAATAGCTGGTGGTTGACGGTTAAAGAATTACAGGAGATGATTAAAAACCTTTGATTCCTTACGGAAGACAATATATTGACAAATCCGATATAGAAGCAGTTGTTGAGGTTCTTCAATCAGATTGGCTGACAACAGGCCCTAAAGTAAAAGAATTCGAGGAATCAGTTGCTGAGTATGTCGGTGTTAAGTCCGCTGTTGCGGTATCAAGCGGCACTGCGGCGTTACACAGCGCCATGTATGCCATAGGCATAGGGCCTGGTGATGAAGTACTTATTCCTTCCATGACTTTCGCTGCTACGGCTAATTGTATTGTGTTTCAGGGAGGGGTGCCTGTGTTTGTAGACGTAGAAGCTGATACTCTGCTCATAGACCCTGTAGAAGTTGAGAGAAAGATCACTGATAGAACAAAAGCAATTTTAGCAGTAGATTATGCAGGCCAGCCATGTGACTATGACAGGCTGCAGGAGATTGCAGACAGGAGAAACCTTGCCATAGTAACTGATGGGTGCCATTCCCTGGGAGCTGAATATAATGGTCGTAAGGTAGGCGGAATTGCCGATATGACGGTCTTCAGTTTTCATCCGGTAAAACACATTACTACCGGTGAAGGCGGGATGGTAACAACCGATAATCCTGAGTATGAAAAACGTCTTCGCATATTCCGTAATCATGGCATGACTTCAGACTTTCGACAAAGGGAGGAGCGGGGGACATGGTATTACGAAATTGTGGATCTGGGTTATAATTATCGCATTACTGATTTTCAGTGTGCTTTAGGTCTAAGTCAGCTGCAAAAACTTCCTGATTTTCTTAAACGCAGGAGGAACCTCTCTGAACAGTACGAGGAAGCTTTCTCCAGTGTTCGGGAAATTAATCCTCTTGATGTCAAACATAATGTTAATCACGCCTACCATCTGTATGTAATTCGTGTGGATTTTGAGTCTCTAGGATGTGAAAGGGCTGATATCTTTCAAAGGTTGCGGGAAAAAGGGATTGGAGTTAACGTCCATTATATTCCCTTGCATCTGCATTCATTTTATCAAAAGCGCTTCGGTACAGGCCGTGGATTATGTCCAGTTGCTGAAGAGGCTTACGAAGCGATTATGTCTCTTCCTATGTATCCAGGAATGAATGATGAGGATTCTAATGAGGTGGTTACGGTGCTTCTCGGAATCTTGGAAGAAAGCAGGTGTCGATAACTAATTAATACTTCTAATGACAACTAATAGACTTGTTCTTGGAACGGTTCAGCTTGGTATGAGGTATGGAGTTAATAATAAATCAGGGCAGCCGGATCTTCGAACAGCAGAGGGTATTGTAAAAGCAGCATGGGAGGGTGGTATACGGGAATTTGATACTGCACATACTTACGGGAAGAGTGAATATGTATTAGGCAAGGTGTTAAAAAGGCTTGAGATAGAGAATGAAGCAAAGGTTATAACCAAGCTCAGTCCAACTCTAAATCAGTTGGTTCCTGTGAATTTAAAACAGACGCTTGAGGAATCTCTTGAACGGTTATGCGTCTCTAAGCTTTACGGTATTATGTTGCACAGGGAAGAGTTATTGGATCAGTGGGATCAAGGGCCAGGAGAAACCCTTTCAGATCTGGTTTCATCCGGGCTTGTAGATCATATAGGTGTTTCAGTATATTCACCACAAAAATCACTTGAGGCATTGGAAATTAAAGATATAACGATGATTCAGGTTCCATCTAATATTATGGATCGGCGTTTTGAGAATGCAGGAGTGTTTCAGACAGCAGAAATAAAGTCCAAGTTAATATATGTTAGAAGTATATTTCTACAGGGACTTTTGTTTAAGAATCATGATGATTTATTGCCATCCATGTCTTTTGCTTCACAGACTTTAAAATCGTTTGAGCTACTTGCCAGAAGAGCGAAAATCTCCAGGCAACAACTGGCATTGGGATACGTAAGGGAAGTTTATCCTGAAGCAAAAATACTTTTTGGTGCAGAGACAATTTTACAGGTCAAATCGAATCTGGAAGCCTGGAACCATACTTTATCCCAATGGATTGTCAAAGAGGCGCAGGAATTATTTCATGATGTGGATGAAAAGGTTCTTAATCCATCTCTCTGGAATTAGTCAGCGTTGTACTGAAGCACCATGGGTTTCAAATGAATAAATTGCTTCAGGTATTGGAAATTAGTTAAGAGAGAATATATAAAGCTTATTCTTTATTGAAAGTTTAAATGTGATTGTTGCTTTTATACAAGCCCGTATGAGTTCAAACCGCTTGCCGGATAAAGTCTTGCGGCCTATTACGGGTAAACCTATGTTATGGCATCTTTGGTGGCGACTTTCCCAGGCTGAAACTTTGGATGAGGTAGTAGTTGCAACAAGTGATTTGCCGAGTAATGATCCGATTGATGATTTCTGCCTTCAGAATAATATTCCCTGCTTTCGTGGATCTGAAGATGATGTACTGGATCGGATATATCAGGCAGCTGTTAAATTCAAGGCGGATACAATTGTTGGTGTTACAGGCGATTGTCCGTTGGTTGATCCTCAAATAGTAGATCGTGTTGTTCGGGAGTATCAGGATTTTAGTCCGGATCTCTGTGCTATTTCTCCCAGTTTTACATATCCTGACGGTTTTGGAACTGTAGTATTTCCAATGGAAGTGCTCACTCAGGCTCATACTGAAGTAAAGTCCAAAATGGACAGGGAACACTTAACTCTTTTTATTCACCGTAATCAGGATAGGTTCAGTATCAGATATGTGGAATACGAGTCATACCATCCTTTTACGGATTTACATCTTTCTGTAGATGATGAAGATGATTTTAAACTGGTTGAACGTATTTTTAAACATTTTTTACCTGAAAAGAAACTTTTTCATCTTGAGGATGTACTTAATATCTTACGAAGTCATCCTGAATGGGTGGCAGAGCATCCTCAGACCCCAATTAACGAAGGATATTTCAAGTCTTTGTTTGCTGATAAGGATTTATTAAGGCCGGCTACTCAGCAGATTTCATTATCATGTTCTCAAGAGCTGCTAGATCGTGCTCGCAGAAGAATTCCTTCCTGTACTCAAACTTTTAGTAAAGGGTATACCCAATTTGTCCAGGGGGTTAGTCCTGTATTTGTTGAGAGAGGGGAGGGAGGCTTTGTGTATGATGTAGACGGGAATAAATTTGTTGATTATCCTCTCGGCCTGGGGGCTGTAGTAATAGGACATTGTCATCCGGAGGTTGACGAGGTTGTAGTCGAACAGGTTCGTAAAGGGGCTTCACATTCATTGCCGCACCGTATTGAAGTAGAGTTGGCAGAGAGACTGTGTGAAATTATTCCTTGTGCTGAGATGGTGAGGTTTGGAAAGAATGGTTCTGATGCTACAGCAGGAGCAGTTCGAGTAGCCCGAGCTATTACGGGTAGAGATAAGGTCTTGTGCTGTGGTTATCATGGTTGGCAGGATTGGTACATAGGAACAACTTTACGTAATAAGGGAATTCCACGTGCTGTACGGGAGCTTACGTTTCCATTTCCGTATAATGATATGGGCTCATTGGAGAGGTTATTTGATGAACATGACGACCAGATAGCTGCCGTTATTATGGAGCCTGTCGGGACTGTGGCCCCTGAGGATGGATATTTATCACAGGTGCGGGAACTTGCACATCGTCATGGAGCCTTGCTTATCTTTGACGAGATTGTAACCGGGTTCCGATTGTCTCTGGGAGGGGCTCAACAGTACTTCGGTGTTATGCCAGATCTGGCCTGTATAGGTAAAGGGATGGGAAATGGTTATCCAATTTCAGCGGTTGTTGGTAGGAGGGATATAATGGAGGAATTTGATAACAATTTCTTTTCATTTACATTTGGTGGTGAGGCGGTGTCAATTGCGGCGGCTATGGCGACATTGACCATCATGGAACGTGACAATGTGATATCTCATATGTGGATATTAGGGCGCAAATTGAAGGATGCTTACAATTACCTTGCACGGCAATATAAACTTGAAGAATATACATACTGTCAGGGGTTTCCACCTAAGGCTTCCGTATTCTTCAAAGACCAATCAGGCGCCGAATCACTTATATATAAAAGTATTTTTCAACAAGAATGCATCAAACACAGTGTCCTGTTTAATGGGCACCAGTTAAATTGTTTAATGCGTACAGACCGGGATATTGAATATACTATAACAGTTTATAACGAAGCATTTCAGACTTTGCAAAAGGCTTATAATAGCGAAGACCCGGGCTCATTTCTTAATGGTGAAATGATAAATCCAATTTTCCGCAGGGTAAATTATTGACAGATCTGAGCAAACTAAGATATTGTGTCTATCTAAGTGTGATAAATCTCTTAAAAAATTCGACCATTCCTGGAGTTAATTATTTAAGCGTTGCCTGCGTAAAGCATTGAATAACGAGAAAACATCTAATCAGAGAAATATTTTGGATAAAAATAATCATAGAATATGGGAAGAAAACAGCAGGAAATATAATTACTTACACTTTCTCTATAATGCTACGCATCCACAGCCATATTGTTCGAGCCCTCCCCATCAGGTATATATTGAATTAACAAATTCCTGTAATTTGAAATGTACACATTGTCCCCAGCATACAATGCGCAGGAAAAAACAGTTTATGAGCATTGAATTGTTTGAAAAAATAATTGAAGAATTGCGTGACAGTCAGCCTTTTATTGACTTATATCTTCAAGGCGAACCCCTCTTGCATCCCAAGATTGTAGAAATAGTTAAGATCGTGAAGGCAAACGGTTTACTGCCGAGAATTACGACAAATACAACCTTATTAAAGCCGGCTAAGGCTAAAGCCCTGATAGAGGCGGGGCTGGATAAGATTGAGTTTTCTATGAGCGGTGCTTCCAAGAGGACTTATGATAGTATTTATAAAGGTGCAAAATATGAGAAAACGTTGAACAATATGCTCGATTTTCTTGAATTAAACGGAGAAGCTGGTTTTCCTGTTCATACCAGGTCAGTGTTTGTGGAAGAAAAGAAAACCGTAAAAGAAAAAGAAAAATATTTAGAATGTTTTACTCGTTTGCCATTGGATGACGTTTATATAAGTCCTTTGATTAATATGTTTGGATGGAATGAGGAATTAGACATCAGTTCATTCAAGAAAAGACCCATGAAAGATTGGCCGATTTGCAAATCTCCATGGAGGCAGCTTGGTATCAATGCTGACGGTACAACGAGAGCATGTGTATTTGATTATGATTCTCGTTACGTTATTGGTAACGCCAGAGAAGATGACACTCTGAACTTGTGGAACAATGAGCGTATGGCAGAATTCCGCAAAGCGCTCATCGATCGACGTTATAAGGATGTTGAAGAACAGGGACTGCCTCTTTGTACTGAATGTAGCCAGCTATGGCCAACTTCACCACTGGCCGATACCACACAATTACCAGATAATTTCCAGAAAGAGGTAGATGCATTCTTCAAAAAAGAACAATACGGCTTCATGGCCACAAAATATCTGGATCCTGGCGTAAAAAAGGAGAAACTGCATTACATTAAACAGCATAGGGATGAATGGCTTGAGATAGTGTTGGCAGACGTAGTATGAGCAACAAAAAAAGATTGATGATTCTTGGCGCATCGAGGATCCAACTTCTTGCAATACAATATGCTAAATCAAAGGGTTACTATGTTATAACGTGTGATATGGATGAAGATAGTGTCGGGAGACATTATGCAGATGAATTTTATCAGGTTAGTACTTCAGAATGTGACGAAGTACTTGATACAGCAAGAAAATGCAATGTAGATGGAATAATGACATACGCGGCTGACGCAGCAGCACCTACGGTTGCCTTTGTTGGTAATGAACTGGGCCTACCTTCCAATCCCTATCAATCAGTCTTGACCCTCGCCAGAAAAGACTACTTTCGTGACTTTCTACGTGAAAACGGTTATTACGTTCCAACCTCTGATGCGTATGTAGATTGGCGGAAAGCAGCAAAGGATGTTAAAAAATTTAAATTCCCTATTCTAATCAAACCTTGTGATTCTGCAGGCAGTCGGGGGATGAAAAAATTTGTTGATGAGAAATATGACGAAAATGATTTCCAACAAGCCTTTGACAATGCTTTATCTTTTTCCAGGGCAAAGAAGGTAGTTATTGAAGATTTCATTCAGAGAAAAGAATGTCAAATTGCAGGGGATGGATTTGTAGTTGATGGAAAACTGGTTTTCAGGTGTTTTGCAAATGAACATTTTAACAAAACCTGTAATACCCTAGTTCCAATTGGTGAAAGTTTTCCTTCAATGCATGATATTGAGGTACAGGAAAGGGCGCATAAGCAGTTGCAGTCTATTTTCACAAAAATGGGTATCCGGTTTGGGGCATTTAATTTTGATTTTATGATCACAACTAATGATGACATATTTGTAATTGAAATTGGTCCAAGAAACGGTGGAAACCTGATACCACAAGTGACAAGACACGCTACAGGTGTGGATATGTTGGACTATACCGTTAAAACTGCTCTGGGTGAGGATTGTTCAGATTTGCGAATGCATGATGTTAAGGGATATTATTCTTCTTATATGATCCATTCAAAAAAGGATGGAGTATATCGGGGAGTTAAAATATCTGATGAACTAAAAGGAAATATTATTGAGGAAAACATCTATGTTGAGCCCGGCTCATTTATAGAAAGCTATCAAATGGCCGGGTACGCTTTGGGAGAAATGATATTGAAATTTGAGTCAATGGATGAAATGCTCCATAAAATGGACAACATGGACCTTTATTGTAAGGTTTTGGTAGACGGAAATTAGATTAATGGACAAAATCACTCTTTTTACAGGAAAACAGGATTCTGCAATGGAATACCATTGGGTTCCTAATACTTTCTCACTCTTGGCGTCACGTGTTGATCTGGATAAGACAGAAGTTGTTGTGATTGACGAAAGAATAGAAAAAGAAAATACAATAAAGCTTTTAGAGAAGCATGTTCCATCGAGTATTTTTCTGGGAATAAGCTCGTCAACTGGTTTTCATTTGGGGCGTGCCATTGAGACTGCAGAATATGTTAAAAGTCGTTTTCCACAGATCCCCATAGTCTGGGGAGGTGCGCATGTGACAGCCCTGATAGAGGAGTCTCTAAAAGAGGATTTTGTGGATGTTGTTGTAGCAGGGCGTGGAGATGATCATTTTCCACGGCTGATTGAAGGAATGAAGAATAAGAATTTGAACGGTATTCCCGGGGTTTATTGGGATAAAGATGGCAGCATGACAGGTTTACCGAATGAAGTATTTTCAGACATGAACCTGACTCCTGCATGGCCATATCAAATTCTTAAGATTGAAGATTATATTAATCCAAAGACAAAGGCTATTAATATGACCACAAGCTGGGGATGTCCTAATCTGTGT
>Ga0187833_10004193_pt1 | contig 14206 bp, 12 predicted proteins | sample ETNtaG_37_FD_167968 | JGI IMG/M metagenome (GOLD analysis project Ga0187833, IMG submission 167968) | Marine microbial and viral communities from oxygen minimum zone, Eastern Pacific Ocean - ETNP2014_SV_400_PacBio MetaG (Illumina Assembly) | ecosystem: Environmental > Aquatic > Marine > Hypoxic... | reverse complement strand
AATAGCTCCAAATAAAACAAATAAAAAAATGAAACTAACCGAAACACTTATTGGAATGCCAAAAATTGCTTCTCCGCCAAACCAGTGGTATCCAACTAATCTTGTAATAGATAAACCTTGATGCGAAATTAAATATGGCATTGATTGACCAAAAACTGAAAAAAGTAAGAAAATAAGAGCTATTGTTACCAAGGGAATACCTATAGCTCTTCGTGTCGCCTCTAATAAAAGAACAATACCAGTTGCCCCGATAATTACTTCATAAGGTATAGTAAGTGATCCGAGTTCAATTTTAGCCAAAATTCCTTGACGGTGAACCAAATCTACGTAACCAAAAAAAATATATAAGGTCACTAAAAGTGATATGAAAGCTAAGATAAAATCCGAAATAGGTATTTTTGATTTTTTTTTCGATTTAAAGGTTGGATAAATTAAAAAACACAAAACCATCCCAAAGGCTAAATGAATTGCTCTAGCCGGAACATCTATAATTTTACCAAAATCTAAGATGAAAGGTAAAGGAGATGCATACCATAATTGAAATAATGACCAGGTTATAGCAACTGTAGCTGCTAATTTTAAATTCCATCCACGAAGATTTTTCTTAGATCCTCCATCCTCGTCAAATTTTTCCAGATGACTTGATTGACTATTAATTTTTTGATCAACGTTCATTAAATGAAGAATAAAAAAAAAGGCCCAGTTAATTAACTGGGCCTTTAATTTTTATTACTTACATTAAACCTGCTTCTTTATAATATTTGATTGCTCCAGGATGTAGTGGTGCAGAAAGACCGTCTACGATCATTTTCTTAGGATCAAGATTAGCAAATGCTGGGTGTTGTTTTTTAAAATCATCAAGATTTTCAAAAACTGCCTTAACCACAGCGTAAACTACGTCATCTCGTACAGCGTCACTTGTGACTACTGATGCCATTACACCAAAAGTCGTTACATCTTTCGCTGAAGTTTTATAAGTACCTTTTGGAATTGTTGCAAAAGCGTAAAAAGGATTGTCTGCAACTAACCTTTTCACTGGAGATGTCTTTAGATCAATTATGTATGCTCCACATCCATCTGTAGATTGCGCAACTCCCGCATTGGGCACACCAACAGTGTAACCAAATGCATCGATTTTCCCATCGCAAAGAGCTCCAGATTGTTCTGATGAAGTAAGTTCGGATGTTGCACCAAAGTAACCTGTATCTTTGTTATGTGCCTCCAAAAGAACCTCGAATGTTCCTCTTTGACCAGACCCAGGGTTACCAATATTAACTTTTTTGCCTGCCAAAGAAGCCCAATTCTTTATTCCAGAATCTTTTCCAGCAATAATTTGGAATGGTTCTGGGTGTGCTGAAAATACGGCTCTTAAACCTTTAAATGGTTTAACTTTTTTTGGCTTAGTTCCGTTATAAGCATGATATTGCCAATCAGATTGTGCCACACCGAACTGAAGTTCGCCTTGCATTATTTGACCAATGTTATAAGTCGATCCTCCAGTTGATGGTGCTGAACAACGATAAGCCTTATCTGTACCTTTTTTTCTACCGTGCTCTGCTGATTGAATTTTTGCTACCATCTTGCAAATAGCGTTACCTACTTGAAAATAAACTCCTGTAGGACCGCCTGTGCCAATTGAAAAGTATTCTGCTGATTTTGCTACCGTCGCCAATGGCGCAGATAAAACAAACATCATTAAAGACCCTGCAATAGCGGAAATAAATTTTCTCATTATTTTCCCTCCTGATTTTCTTAATTATTAATAATTAATGGTTTGAAGATACCAATTTTAAGATTGATTTTAAAGTGATTTTGACCAATCTTTGAGCTTAGATATACCCTCGGCTATATTTGGTGCAAATTTATTAATATCTATATTATTTAGATTTTTGCCACCCTTGATATTAGCCAAAAAATTATCTCCGTTAAAATCGGTGTAGCTTAGTCTAGCAAGCATTTTTTCGCTATTAACTCCAAAATCACTACCTGGTAATAAAGCTACCCCAGTTTTGTCCAAAATGTTCTTACACATTTCTGAAGATGAAGAAAACCTTGCGTTGGTAAATTCTGGAAATAAATAAAATCCTCCCTCTGGTTTTGCAACATTAATAACGTTCGATTTTAGGTTTTCGTAAACATAATTCCCCGTAAAAGATAATACTTTTTTTATAGAGTTTAAATATTTCGAATGATCGCCTCTGTATGCTTCAACTGCAGCATATTGAATTGGTGCACTTACAGAAGTGAAAGACTCGCTACATAATATCTTTAAACTATTCTTCAATTTATTCAATTGCTTCGGTATTGCAAAAAATCCCAGTCTCCAACCACCTGCTCCACACCACTTACTTAGTCCTGAGCTTACAATAGTTCCCTCCGAATAAAAATTGGAAATAGATCTATATTGATTTTCAAAAGTCAATTGGGAATATATTTCATCAGAAAGTATAATTAATTTATATTTTTTTGCAACTTCTGCAATTTCTTGCAAGTTACCACAAACTGTTCCGGATGGATTATTTGGAGAGTTCATAAAGAATAGCAAATTTTGATTATTAGCACTTTTAATTTTACTTTCTAACTGTTCTGCTGTTGGAAACCAATTTGAATCGGCTGAAGTTTGTATCCAATGAACTTTATTTTTTGCAATAATTGCTTGAGGTTGATAAGAAACCCAACTAGGAGCAGGAAGTAGTATTTCACCTCCAAAAGCAATTTGAGTTAAGAACATCAATTCTTTTGTTCCTGGACCAATAACAATGTCTTCAGACGTGAAAACATTATCGTTATTCTGATTTAAATGACTTGATATTGCTGATCTTAATTCTTCAAGTCCCTGCATCGGCAAATAAGTATTTTTATTTGCATATTTTTTTAGTGCAGAAACAACAGATTCTGGTACAGGAAATGGAGATTGGCCAAAACCAAATTTATAAACTTTTTTTCCATTTTTTTTTAACCTATCGGATTCCTCGTTAATTGCCAAGGTGGCTGAAGGTTTTAGTAGATTGATTTGTTCTTTAATAATTTTATTCACTTAATTCTTTAATATTTTTAAATTGTTCTAAACTATTCGGATTAGCCAAACTTTCCAAATTCTTTATTGCTTCTCCTTCGACGATTTTTTTAACAGTTAATTCCATAAGTTTTCCATTTTTTGTTTTAGGAATGTCTAAAACTGATATAATCTTCGAAGGCACATGTCTTGGTGAAGTTTTAGATCTAATTGCATTTTTAATTTTTTCTTTTATTTCGATATTTAATTTATAACCTGGATTAAGAACAATGAACAAAATTATTCTTATATCATTTTTCCATGATTGTCCGATAACAATTGATTCCTTTATCTCCCTAAATTTTTCAACTACATCGTATATCTCTGCGGTTCCTAGCCTAACACCCCCGGGGTTAAGTGTGGTATCAGATCTGCCATATATTACAAATCCTCCATTATTTGTCACTTTTGCAAAATCACCATGATGCCAAGTATTATTATACTTTTCAAAATATGAAGATTTATATTTACTATCACCGTCATCATTCCAAAACTTAACTGGCATGGAAGGGAAAGGTTTCTTACAAACCAATTCTCCCTTTTTATTTCTTATAGAAAAACCTTTTTCATCGAACACATCCACGTCCATGCCCAATCCTCTGTTTTGAATTTCTCCAACATTGACTGGTTGAAATAAATTTCCCAAAACAAAACATGACACAATGTCAGTTCCTCCTGAAATGGAGGCTAAATGAACATCATCTTTAATGTTTTTGTAAATATATCTAAATCCATCATCAGACAGAGGTGAGCCCGTTGAACAAATAGTTCTTAATTCTGGAAAATCGTAATTATTTTTTGGAATAACTTTATTATTTTTGAGAGTATCAATATATTTGGCGCCAACACCTAAAAGCGTGATTTGCTCTTCACTTGTAATTTCAAGTAATAAATCTTCTTTTTTATATAATGGAAAACCATCAAACAATACAATTGATGCTCCTGATGCAAGCGAACCTACCAACCAATTCCACATCATCCATCCGCAGGTAGTAAAATAAAATATACGGTCATTTTCTTTAACATCACAATGTAATTGCAATTCTTTATTATGTTGTAACAATACTCCCCCGGTTCCATGACAAATACATTTGGGCTTTCCAGTTGTGCCGCTTGAGTAAAGAATAGCCAAAGGATCGTTGAAGCCCATCATTTTATATTGAATTTTATTTTTATTTGTTAAATTTATTAATTCATTCCAATTATATGTAGCTTTTTTAATATTATTTTTTTTTTCAGCATCTGTACCAGGATAAGGAACTATTACAACTTTGTTAATCGAGGATACTTTGCTAAGAATTTCTGGCAATCTATCCAAAATATTAATTTTTTTACCGTTATAAAAATATTTATCCCCAATAAATAATATTTTTGGTCCAATCTGAGAGAACCTACTTATAGCTCCGTCTGTGCCGAAATCTGGCGAACATGAAGACCATATGGAGCCTATGGCTGAAGTGCTAAGATAAGCAATTACAGTTTCTGGTATATTTGGTAAATATGCAGCGATGCGATCTCCTTTTTTTATTCCGTTAGATTTCATCCAATTTGAAATCTTTTGAACATCTAAATTTAAATCTCTCCAAGAAATGATTGTTTTGAATCCATTTTCACTTCTAAATATTATGGCTATTTCTGAATCGTTTTTTGCCAATAAATTTTCTGCATAATTAAGTTTGGTATCAGGAAAAAACCTAGTCTTGTAAAAAGTATCCGATTCTTGAAGCAAAGTATTTCCTAAATTGCCCTTGACCTTTGTAAAATCCCAAATAGATTTCCAAAAAATTTTTGGATTATTAATTGACCACTTCCAGAGCTTGTCATAGTTGTCGCCTATATCAATATTAAAATTTTTCTCGATAAAATCAGAATACAAAAACAAATTAGTTTTTTTCATTTTTTCTTTTTTGATCTTCCAAATTTGGTTATTCATAAGACTATTATTCCAAAAAAATTTAATATTGAATTTCCTAATATTATGTTAAGATTGCATATTAATTTTAAAAAATGAGAACTTTTATAGCGTTGATTCGGTCATGTTTTAATCATCTTTTGTTCTAGTAATTAATCAAGATATAGTGTGCCCATACAAATCAAACACAATCAATGGAAACTAACATAAAAAAGATTACTGCTATCTTGGGACCAACTAACACCGGCAAAACACATTTGGCTGTTGAGACTATGCTGAGTTACGAAAGTGGAATTTTAGGTTTTCCTCTTAGATTATTGGCTAGAGAAATTTTTGATAAATGTGTAGATAAAGTTGGACAAGAAAAAGTAGCCCTTATAACAGGAGAAGAAAAAATTATTCCGAAATCACCAAAGTATTATGTATGTACTGTAGAATCTATGCCTCAAAATATATTAGTAGATTTTGTTGCCGTTGATGAAATACAGATGTGTGCTGATCATGAAAGAGGCCATATATTTACAGAAAGACTATTAAATGCAAGAGGTGACAAGCTTACAATGTTCCTCGGTTCGAGTACTATAAAGCACGTAATCACTTCTTTAATTGATGATGTTGAATTTGTTAATAGAGAACGTTATTCGAAATTAACATACAGTGGTTACAAAAAAATATCACGACTAAGTCCAAAAACCGCTCTGATAGCTTTTTCTATCGATGAGGTTTATGCAATAGCAGAATTGGTGAGAAGACAAAAGGGTGGAGCTGCAATTATAATGGGATCTTTAAGTCCCAAGACTAGAAATTCACAGGTAAAACTTTATCAATCTGGAGATACAAATTTTCTTGTTGCTACTGATGCTATTGGAATGGGAATCAACATGGATATTAACAATGTAAGTTTCACCAATTTAAAAAAATTCGATGGAAAGAAAACTAGGCAATTAAATATAAGTGAAATTTCACAAATAGCCGGTAGAGCCGGTAGGCACATTAATGACGGAAGTTTTGGAATAACGGGACAATGTCAAAGTTTTACGTCTGATGAAATTGAAAAATTAGAAAAACATGAGCTTGGAAAAATAAATATAATTTATTGGAGAAATTTTGAACTTAATTTTGAAAATTTAAATAATTTGCTTTTTTCACTCGAAAAAAAACCAAATAACGAATTTTTGAAGAGAATTAATGACTGCGAAGATGAAAAAGTATTAAAATTTATAATAAAAAATAATAACGATATAAAAATTATTAATACAAAAGAAGTTGTTCAAATCCTCTGGGAATGCTGTCAAATACCAAATTTTTCAAAAAAAGCCTATGGAAACCATATAGATATAGTAAAAAAAGTTTTTAGTTTTTTAACATCAAAAGTTGGAAAAGTATCTAATAACTACATAAAAACACAACTTACATACGTGGATAGATACGACGGCAATATTGATACTCTAACAAATAGAATTTCGAATGTTCGGACTTGGGCCTATGTTGCAAATAAAAAAGGTTGGGTTAATAATTCTGATTTTTGGATCGAAAGAACAAAAAGTATAGAAGATAGGTTATCTGATAGACTTCACGAAGAACTTACAAAAAGTTTTGTAGATAAAAGAATAAGTGTTCTATCAAGAAGTCTAAAACAAGACATTATATTGGGAACGGAAATCAATAATGAAAACGAAGTAATTATTGATGGCCAATATATAGGTCGATTAAGAGGACTAAAACTAGACTTAGATCTAAAAATTGGTTCATTAAAAACTGATATTAGGTCGCTTAGAAAGGCTGCGAGACAGGCAATAGAACCAGAATTAATGAGAAGAACCAATAAGATAATATGCGAAGAAACCTTAGAACTTGGAGATGATCATAAAATATATTGGATGGGCAATCCTATTGCTCGCGCCACATCAGGTAAAAATTACTTAAATCCAAAATTAGAGTTGCTAGTTGATGAAGCTATTGATCCAAAATCAAAATGGAAATTGAAAAAAAATCTAGAAGAAAAATTAGATAAGCTAATTACAAATGAGTTATCCGACCTTGTTAATCTCAGCAAATTAGATTTTAAAAATAGTTATGTAAGAGCTTTATGCTATCAATTGTGTGAAAATAATGGAGTAATCAAAAGAGAAACAATTGATCCATTGATAAAAAATATTCCTGGAAAGGACAGGATAATTTTGAGAAAAATAGGCATCAAACTTGGAAGATATCATATTTTTCTTCCTAAAATGCTTAAACCAAGTGCTGTGAATCTTAGAATAAAATTGTGGAAATTATATTTTCCATATGACGAAAAAAATATAATTCCTAAATTTGGCTTGAACTTTCTAACAAGTGAAAAAAAAGGAAACAGAAAATTCTTGTTAATATGTGGATTTGAGAATTTCGATAAATTTTATGTAAGAGTTGATATTTTAGAAAGACTTTTTTTAAAAATCATTGAAAATACTAAAGCTGGTACATTCAAAATTAATTCTGATATGATAAATTTAGTTGGTTGTAATAAGGAAAACTTTTTCAAACTATTAGAATCAATGGAATATAAACACAATAAAAGTGAAGAAGAATATTTTGTATACCAACCTAAACATAAAAAAAATATACAAAAAAGTGTAGTCAAGAAACCAAATAAAAATCAACTGTTTGATAAACTCTCAGAGTTGAGATTCAGATAAATGTTCAGAAAAATATTTAAGAAAGATAACAAAAAAGAAATAGGAAACAAAAATATTTTAATAGCATCATTGTTAATACATGCTGCAAAAATAGATGACAATTATACAAATATTGAAAAAGAAATAATTAAAAAAGCGTTAATAAATCTAAACTTAGCAACATCAAACGAAGTAGAAAAATTATTAATAGAAGCAGAAAAAAAAGAGATGGAATCAAATCAACTTATTGAATTCACTGGAGAAATCAAAAAAAATTCAATAGAATTCAGACTTAAAATAGTTGAAATACTTTGGAAAATTGTGTATTCAGATGCCGTCAGTGATAGCTTTGAATCTAATTTAATCAGAAGAGTTTGCGGCTTGTTGTATATCTCTGACAGAGACTCTGGACTGATTAAACTGAGGGTTAAAAATTCAATAAAATAAGTATGACTTATATTGTTAATGATAGATGTATTAAATGCAAGCTGATGGATTGTGTGGATGTTTGTCCTGTAGATTGTTTTTATGAAGGTGAAAATATGCTCGTAATAAAACCCGACGAGTGTATAGACTGTGGAGTTTGTGAACCTGAATGCCCTATAGATGCTATTGAACCCGACACTAATGATAACACGAGCGATTGGGTTAAGCACAATACAAAATATAGTTCACTATGGCCAAACATAACCAAAAAAAGAGAAGAAGACGTACCTCAGGATCAAGAAAAATGGCGCGTAGTCGAAAATAAACTTAAATATTTCAACGAAAAGTCAGGTAAAGGAGATTAAAATTTACTTATGAGTAAAAAGAAAAGGGGAAGAAAGAAAAAATTAAAAAAAATCCTAAAGAAAAAACGAGGAAAAATAGAATTTAAAAAAAAGATTGATTCAAGTGACTTTAAACCAAATGACGAAAAAATTAAGGTCAAAAAAATAAAAAAGCAGCCTAGTGAAAAAAAAATTTATAATATTAAAGACTATATTGTGTATCCAAAACACGGTGTTGGGAAAATCGTCGCTGTTGAAAGAGCCAAGATAGGTAGTATAGATATAAGTTTTTACAAGATTTTTATAGAAAAAGAAAAACTTACATTAAGTATACCTTTAAATCAGCAATCGTTTTTAAGACCTGTTTCCAGCATCAACCAAATTAATAAAACAATCAGTATTTTGAAGAAAAAGCCAAAAATAAAAAAAACTATGTGGAGTAGAAGAGCTCAAGAATATGAACAAAAAATTAACTCAGGAAAGATTTATGAGTTGGCAGAAGTAGTAAGAGACTTAAATAATAAAACAGATGTGGCTGTAGACCAATCTTATAGTGAAAGGCAACTTTTTGAAAAAGCATACAATAGATTAAAAAGTGAAATTGAGGTAGTTCTAGGAGACAAAGCTCAACATAAGATGGATAAAGCTTTAAGACGTGCGGAGGAAAGTCCCGTTTAATAATAAAAGCCAATAAAAAACGCCCTCTATAAGAGGGCGTTTTTAATAAAAAAGCTTATCTTCTTCTTTTTTTAGCTTTCTTCTTCTTTTTTGCTTTTTTTTTACGTTTAGCCATTTTTTCAACTCCCTTTATATTTTCATTTAAACAAATCATTAAGTGATTCGTTTGTTATTTTAAGCTTTATGTTTTTTTTTACTGATGTCAAACATTAATTATGTTGACAAATTTGAAATAAATTAATTTCAATATTAAATTAATTTTGTTTTTTTTATTATTAAAATAAACAAGTAATAACGTTACTTATTTAAACATTTTGTTGTTTAAGATGTGGTTAGCTGTATTATTTTTTATAGAAATTTTCTAAAATATTTTTGTATTTTAGAGTTACTTTGTTTCTTTTTACTTTCATTGTTGGTGTCAACAATCCATTTTCAATTGAAAAGCTTTCATTAATCAAGTGAAATTTTTTTATTTTTTCAACTAAAGTTAAATTTTTATTTATTTCATTTATTATTTCGTTTATTTTTTCTTTTTGTTCTTTGAATTCTTTACTTGGAACGATTATTGCAACCAAATAATTTTTCCCTTCTCCGTATACCAAACATTGATCTATTGCTGGAGAATTTGATAGTTGATTTTCAATTTTGGCTGGAGAAATATTATCTCCTCCTGCGCTCACAATTATATCTTTTTTTCTATCTGTTATTTTCAAATAACCGTCTCTAGGATCTATTTCTCCAATATCTCCTGTGTATAACCAGCCATCTTTAATAACTTTTGCTGTATCTTCTTTTTTATTCCAATAACCTAGCATTACATTCTCTCCCTTAATCAAAATCTCTCCATCTTCAGCTATTTTAACTTCATTTCCTTTAAATGGTGGTCCTACGGTTTCTACCCTAATATTATGAATTGGATTACAGCTAACCACTGGAGAAGTTTCGGTCAAACCGTATCCTTGCAAAGTGGGTAATCCTATGGCATTTAAAAATTCTCCTATATCTTTATCCAGAGCACCGCCCCCCGATACAAAAGCTTTTAAATTTCCACCAAACTGTTTTTTTACCTTTTTTCTAACCAAAATGTTTACCAGTGAATTCATAAGTTTTTCTGGAAAAGTCATTTTTTGTTTTAATAGCTCTTTTTTTCCTAAATCGATTGTCGCTTTAATTAATTTTGCCTTAAATCCTTTCGCTTTTTTCATATTCATATTTATTTTGTTATAAAGATTTTGATAAAATCGTGGAACTGCTGTCATAATAGTTGGTTTGGCTTCTGAAATATTATCTAAAAGTTTTTCTATTTTTTCTGCGTAAAAGACTTTTGCGCCAACTGCGATTTGCGCAAACTGAACTGTATGCTCATAAGAATGTGATAGAGGAAGCCAGGTTAAAAAAATTGGCCTCTTGTCAATTAATGGTTTTAAAATTTCACAAGCTCCCTCCAAATTATTTAATATGCCTCCATGACTTAAAATGACCCCTTTGGGGTTTCCGCCCGTTCCGGATGTGTATATTATGCAGGACGGAGAACTTCTTTCTAAATTAAAATTTTTAATTTTATCATTTTCTTGTAAATCGTTTTTAATTATAGAATTAAAATCTAAATATTTATTTTTATAATCTTCTTTTCGGATTTCATCGAAAGTAATTATTTTTTTTATAAAAGATTTTTCCTCGATTATATTTTTTAACTTGTCATGCATCTCGTTATTTGAAACAATAATTACAGAAGGTTGGCAGTCTTCGATTATGTATTTATAATCTTTTTCGGTATAGGTTGTATACGCAGGTACAGTGATTCCACCCGCTAGCATTATCGCAATATCGGAAATCAACCACTCTGGTCTATTTTCAGAAACTAAAAGACATCTATCGTCACTCGCAATGTTCTCTTTCAAAGTTTTTGCTAGCTTATAAATATTTGATGATGTTTCGCCCCAATTGAACTTTTTGTTGTTTTTAGGATTAAGCCATTCCAAGAAAGCAATTTGAGGATTTTGTTTTTTAGCCTGATAAAAAAATAAATCTACTAAGTTTTTAAATTCATCTAAATTCATTTAATTTTGGTGGGCAAAGAGAGACTCGAACTCTCACAGTATTGCTACCACAGGATTTTGAGTCCTGCGCGTCTACCAGTTCCGCCATTCGCCCTTTTCTCCTCTTAATTAATGTTTATGCAGTTATTATGTTTTGAAATTACGAAGGACGCAACTAAAAAATAGTTTTATTGTCAATGAATTACACTAAAAGATTTGCCAAAATAATCTTGTTTATAATCCTGGATTTTAATTTCCATTACTCTTGAAGTGGAAGGACCTGTCTTGCATTGTCTTATGATCTCATCAACATCCTTGTTATTACCAATTAGAAGAACTTCTACTTCACCTTTTATTGTATTTTTAACCCAGCCGTGAACATTTTTTTTTGTTGCTTTCACGTGCAACCAATTTCTAAAACCAACGCCTTGTACCTTTCCAAAAATTAATAAGTGTTTTTTCATCAAAAAAATATAATAAAGTTATTCAATGCTATTATTTAATAAGGGTACAAATTTTACACTACATAATTCTTTTTCTAAATAAGTTTCATTACTTTTTTTTATTAATAAAAGTTTTTGAATATCTAATGATTTTTTTTTAGGCATAATTAGACATCCGTTATTTTTTAAATTTTTCAACAGTTTGTCAGGTATTATTTCTGATGCAGCACTAACAATTATAGCATCAAATAAAACCTTTGTATCCCAACCTTCGACTCCATTACCTAGTGTAAAATTAATATTTTTTAAATTAAGTTTTAGAATTCTTTTTTTAGCTTGATTCAGTAATTTGTTGTATATCTCAATTGTGCAAACTTCTTTGCACAAATAAGAAAGTATTGCTGTTTGATATCCCGTACCAGTACCTATTTCCAAAATTTTGTCTGTTTTTTTCAATTTCAAACAAGAAATCATATATGCCACAACATAAGGTTGGGATATGGTTTGGCTACAATCTATTGGTAATGGAATATTTTCATAAGCGCGATCAATAAATTCCTGTGCAACAAAAAGTTCTCTAGGAACTTTTTCTATGGCGTGTAATATATTTTTATCAGAAATTCCTTCAATTTTCAGTTTTCTAATAAGATCTTTGTTGTTTAACATTTTTTATTTCTCAGAAAAAATGGTGATCCCGGCAGGAATCGAACCTGCAACTACTCCTTAGGAGGGAGTCGTTATATCCATTTAACTACGGGACCCTTTCATAAAATATAAAACTTTAAAAAAAATTAAAATAGATTATTTATTTTTTAAATAATTTTTCTAACTAAATATACGAATATTAAAGAAGTAAAGAACATTATCAAACTGTATGTGGCTGCGGGTATAACATACACACCTCCACCAAAAATTGATGTTGCTACAAATATAGCAAGTGTTCCATTTTGCAATCCACATTCAATTGTAATACATTTTTTTTGTTCATTGCCTGAACCTAATAATTGAGCAATATAAAATGCTACAACCATCATAATTACATTCAGTAATAAAGTTATTAACCCCGCTTGAGCAAAATATGAAACAATATTTTCTTTTTCAGCTGCTATTGCACCCAATAAAACTAGTACAAAAAGCACCATTGATACTTTCTTTGCCATTGGTTCAAATCTTGTTGCTAAAGTTGGAATAAATCTCCTGAATAGCATGCCTATTATAACTGGCACTGTAACGATTAAAAACATATCTCGCGCCATACTCAACAAAGAAATATCTTGAGTTATGCTTGAGTCAGCTAATAATCCAATCGATGTTAAAACAATAAACGGAATTGTAACAACACATAGCAAACTAATAATTGCTGTTAGTGATATTGAAAGCGCGACGTCGCCTTTTGCAAAAGAAGTTAATAAGTTAGATGTTACACCACCAGGTGCAGCAGCAATTATCATAACTCCTATTGCTAATTCGGGTGCAATTGGCCATATCTTTACAAGAATAAACGCAATAATCGGAAGTATAATAATCTGTGAAAAAGCTCCTACAAAAAAATCACGAGGTTGTCTTGCAACTCTCAAAAAATCTTCTCCCGTGAGCCCCAATCCCAATGCAAACATTATAAAGGCTAAAGCCAAAGGTAAAATAACATCTGTAACAATATTCATAAGTATGATTATGTTATTATAATTAATCTATGAATAAAAGAATATTAATATTTTCATTCATTATTTTACAATTTTTATCATCTTTCCATATAGACTCCTTAACCCAAGCTTCAGAAAATTACTTAAAAGGCAAATTTTATAATAGCGTCAAAAATCATTTTTTGATTGCTACTAAAAAAATGAATGATAGTAGATTTAAAAAAACAGTGATAGTTATTTTAGAAAATGATGAAGATGGTGCTTGGGGACTCGTTATAAACAAACCCATGGGATCAATACCACTGGCTCTGTTAATAGATTCTTCGATAAGTACATCCGAAGAAAGAGAAGCATTATATAAGGTACACATTCCAATATATTGGGGTGGACCTGTTGATACAAAAAAAATTTTCATCTTGCATTCAACTGAATATCAAAATGAAACTACTAAAAGTTTTGACATCATCTCCATTACGGTAGATTCTAAAATTTTAATTGACATTGCGGAAAATAAAGGACCAGATAAAAGCTTAGTTATTTTAGGATATTCTGGATGGGGCAGTGGTCAACTCGAGGGTGAGATGGAAAGAGATCATTGGATTTTATCAGACCTGGATATTGATATAATTTTTGAAAAAGAGTTAAACAAAAAATGGCCAAAAGCATATAAAAAAAGTTTTATTCCTTTATGAAAATTTAAGTTTGATAAAATTAATAATTTTTATTATTCACTTTCTAAATTCCCAAGGGTATTTGAATTTCATTGACCAAATACCAAGATTTCTTTGTTTTGCGTATTCTTCATCTATAATAAATTTTGTTGAGTATTTTCGGTATGCAAATGCATATCCATTTCTCACCAAATACCGGGATAAACTGCTTTCATTAATGAAACATTCGGCCAAAAATCTATTATAAAAATCTTTTCCTTCTTTTATGCATGTAGGAATTTTATTTCCTACTCTTTTTAAAAGAACTTCTTTAGCCAATATTCCACAATAAACTGGTT
>Ga0187833_10004183_pt1 | contig 14234 bp, 13 predicted proteins | sample ETNtaG_37_FD_167968 | JGI IMG/M metagenome (GOLD analysis project Ga0187833, IMG submission 167968) | Marine microbial and viral communities from oxygen minimum zone, Eastern Pacific Ocean - ETNP2014_SV_400_PacBio MetaG (Illumina Assembly) | ecosystem: Environmental > Aquatic > Marine > Hypoxic... | reverse complement strand
GTCATTATTACATTTCTAAGTCCGAATGCATCATTTATCGGTTTTAGGCTGATAACTAGGCCCGTTGTTGTGCAATTGGGAATTGGAATAATGAATCCTTCCCAACCCCTCTTTTTTTTCTGAATATCTAGTAGCGATATATGATCGGAATTTATTCCAGGAATAATTATTGGTATATCTGACTCATATCTAAATGCTGATGCAGTACTGATAACTGGACTCTTTGCTGCAAACTTTGGTTCTAATATCTTTGCTTCATCTGATTCTATAGCTGTGAAGATAACATCAAATTCTGATGGATTCAAATCGGATGCATCTTCAACTTCCATATCTAGAAATTCTGGAGGTAGTTCTTCGTCTATGTACCAGCGTATTGCCCGTGTTTTTGGCTCCCGAAGGGCTTCTTCGTAATTCTTTCCTGCTGATTTTTTTGATGCTGCCAAAGCTGTAATTTCAAGCCAAGGATGATTCTTTAATGCAGTAAGGAATTGTTGTCCTACTATACCTGTTGCACCAACTATGGCCGTCTTCTTCATTTCGTCTATTATCCTCAATATGGGTCTTTTATATATGAATATGTTGATTTCCAGTTAATAGTGATGTCTTTTAGGGTTTATCCATATCAAACTCTTTGTGAATAGACATTACAGCTTTTTCACAGTTCTTCTCTTTTACAACGATCGAAATATTCAGTTCTGTTGAACCTTGTGCAATCATTCGGACATTAATTCCTTCATCAGCTACTGCTCTAAAAACTCGAGCAGCAACACCTTGTGACCCTTTCATTCCGGCACCTACTACTGCTATTACGCATACATCATCTTCTGCATTTATTCGATTCGCAAAGCCTCTGCTAAGTAGTGATATCTCCAGTGTGTTCACTGCATTCTCAAGATGATTTCTCTTGATTACTAAGCTGATATTGGCTTCAGAAACGCTTTGCGATATCATAAGGATGTTTATTCCTTCTTTTGCAAATGTTTCAAATACCTTTGCTGCTATCCCTGGTTTTCCAACCATTCCTGCGCCTCCAATGTTCACCATAACCACATCTTTTATCAGTGCTACAGATTTTGCAATCTCTCCTTTAATGACACTTTGGTCATTAGAAATCAAGGTATCTGGACCTGCTAGATCAAAGGTGTTCTTAATCCTCACCGGTATCTTGTTTTCTTGTGCTGGCTCTAATGCCCGTGGATGTAATGCTTTTGCCCCAAAAACAGTCATCTCTAAAGCTTCAGAGTAACTTAGTTGAGGAATTGTTCTTGCATCTGGCATTATCTTTGGATCAGTAGTCATCATACCATTTACATCTGTACAAATCCATACCTCATCTACAGATAGTGCTGTTCCTAGAATAGTTGCTGTAAAATCTGATCCACCTCTTCCAAGAGTTGTTATGTCACCAGTCTGAGTGGCCGCCATAAAGCCCGTGACAACAGGAATAATACCCTTACTCAGAACGTGTTGAAGAGTTTTAGATACTTTCATCTTGGTGATACTCATTAATGGATTAGCTTCTCCGTATTCTTCATCTGTAACTATCCCTGCCTTACCTCCAGTGAAATGTTCTGCATTTATTCCTATATCTTTGAGTGCACCTGTGACTATGAGAACCGATAATCTCTCACCAAATGATATAATTTTATCTCTCGATCGTGGAGTTATTTCTCCTATCGCGTTAACACCCTCAAGAACACTTTTCAGTTCCTCAGTTGTAGATGAAATATTGTCAAGAACTTCATCTTTGATTTTTTGATCTTTTATTGAATCCTTTGAGATAATTGTATGTAACTCACTAAGCTTCTCCAATTCATTTGCTATTCTTGTTGGGCTGCTGTGTTTAGCTTGCTCGCTTAATTTTACAAGAGAATTTGTAACACCGCTAAGAGCTGATGCAACAAGTATTATCTGGTTATTTTGTGATTGATCTTTCACGATTTTAGATACCTTTCTAACTTTATCTGCAGAACCCAAAGATGTTCCTCCGAACTTCATAACTATTTTCATTTTTCTAATTCTCCTACATTTTTTCTCTTATATCAAGTAAATCTCTAAGAATCGCACTTGCGGTTTCCGGTCCACCTGCTCCTTTCCCTATTATTATTTCATCTCCTGCAAATTCGGATTGGAACTTAACTGCGTTTAAAGTTCCCCCTATACAGAGAGGATCACTTTTGTTTAACTCAGCAGGTCCTACTTTCAATTCTTTATCTATCCTTCCAATTAGTTTGATAGCGAACCCCCGTTTTGATGCCTCTTTTAGGTCTTCAGGTTTGATGTCACGTATTCCTTTTATGGCAATATCTTTCAATGTTACCTCCTTATCGGTAAACCAATTAGCCATAATTGTGAGCTTAGCTGCAGCGTCTAATCCATCTACATCTAATGAAGGATCAGCCTCCGCATACCCTTTATCTTGTGCTTCGCTCAAGGCTTCTTCGAATGTAGTGCCTCGTTGTTCCATTTCTGTAAGCATGTAATTAGTTGAACCATTCAATATACCTTCTATTGCTATTAACCTATCAAAGCATAGACATTTCTTTCCAAAATCTAGAATTGGTGTTCCTCCACCAACTGTCCCACCAAACCTCAACTGGACACCATTATATGTAGCCATTTCTGAGAGTGCGGGAAGTGCCAATGCCAATGGCCCCTTATTAACAGTCACCACATGCTTTCCTGCTTTCAAAGCTTCTTCCATATGTGACATCCCTGGTTCTCCTGTTTCCAAGTCTGTTGGTGTAGCTTCAATTACAACTTCTGCATCTAGACTTTCAATAATATCATGAGCAGTTTTTCCAGTGCTTCCATATTCAGGTATGGATGCAACTGTACCATGCTTCTTCTTGGTAGCTTCAACTTTCTCAAGATCAAGGCCCTTGGTATTAACGGCTGATCCACTTTTATCTACAATTGCCACTACCCTTGGATGCATACCGTGCCTTTCCAGAATCTCTTGCTTCCTTACAGTAATTATCTTAGTGAGACTCTGTGCCACTACTCCATATCCTATTAGGATTACCCTCATAGCTGTTCAGTGGCTAGTATCAAATCTTAGATGTATTTTGCCTTTACCCTTGTTCACATCAATAATATGCCGCAAGACTAATAATCATACATATGTCCACATATGTCAAAAGTTTAGGTCCCTGATTAACTATGACTCATCTGAAATGCATTGAATGTGACGCCACTTATGGTATAGATGAAATCATCTACAAATGCGGAAAATGTGACGGAATACTTGAAGTTGTAACAGACCTTGAAGAAGTACACGAAAAAATAAGTACAAACAAATGGAAAGGCACATCTCTATCAGTATGGCGATACGCTGATTTCCTCCCAATAAAAGACAGAGTAAACATTGTTACTCTAAACGAAGGTGGTACTGGGCTTCACAGATGTAAACGACTTGCTGAAAAGATTGGGCTGAAAAAACTTTTCATTAAGTTTGAAGGTGAAAACCCAACTGGTTCCTTCAAAGATCGTGGAATGACTGTAGGTATAAGCAAAGCTAGAGAGCTTGGTGTAAGCATCGTGATATGTGCTTCCACAGGGAATACATCAGCATCTCTTTCGGCATATGCTGCTAAGTCTGGGATGCAGTGTATAGTTCTAGTGCCAGCTGGAAAAATAGGAGTAGGAAAACTTGCTCAAGCTATAGCTCATGGAGCTAGGTTAGTTCAAGTGAAAGGTAACTTTGATAATTCTCTTGATATGGTATTACAACTATGCGAGAGAAACAATCAGATATATCTTCTTAACTCCATAAATCCATTTAGAATAGAAGGCCAGAAAACTTTAGCTTTTGAAGTGACTGAGCAATTAGGTGTTCCTCCTGACTGTATGATAATGCCTGTGGGTAATGCCGGGAATATAAGTGCTGCTTGGAAAGGATTCAATGAGTTTGAAGCGGTTGGATTAGCTAAAACTAAGCCTCGGATGATAGGGGTACAAGCGGAAGGAGCCTCTCCCATAGTCAATGCGTATCGAAAGAAGACGTTGACAGTAGACCCTATATTGTCTCCAGAAACTGTTGCAACCGCTATTCGAATTGGAAATCCAGTAAGTTGGATGAAAGCGCTAAATGCAATATATGATTCTGATGGATACGCTGAGACAGTAACCGATCAAGAGATTCTTGATGCTCAACGTTTATTGGCGCAAATGGAAGGAATATTTGCAGAACCAGCAAGTGCTTCACCTATTGCATCATTAATGAAACTTATGGAACAAGGTGTGATTGATAAATCAAACTCAATTGTATGTGTCGCGACAGGTCATGGTCTAAAAGATGCTGATGTTATTACACGCGTTTTTGGGAAACCTGTTGAAGTAGAAGCTGATATAGATAAAATAGAAAAATCCCTAAATCTCTTAGTCAAATACGATAGATGGCTAGAATAATATCTAGACAATAAGAAAGAATCATTACGTTTGTTAATTATTAAAATATCCTGCTTAAGTGTTTACACTAATTTCATATTTATGCCATATTATTGTGTCTAAACTCATATCCACTGTTACGGGTGGTCCTTCATATTCATCAAGAGACATAGGCTTAACATTGGGGGTTGTCATTTTTGCTAACTCGAACATAGATATTTTTTTGTTACCCACAATATGTACTATGCCTTTCAAATTTGCATCTACCACATCATTCACACCTTTAGAAACACCATCAGCAAAAAGATAAGTACCAAACCTATCTGCAAAGGCCTTTGGATACCTCCAAGGTTCATTTCCTACAAAGTTCGTTCGAATAATGAGATGATTTGGTATAGTTATCTTAGTTTCACCAATATATTTGGTGAATGCATAGAAGTTTTTAGGGTAAGGTAGATCTTTTTCGTTATACATTCCTTTTGTGCCTTGGAACACACAGGCGGTGCTTATGTAAACAAAATATATTTCTGGGTTAATCTTAAGTGCTGCATCCACAAGGTTTTTTGTTCCATCAACATTGCTCTTCCAAGCTTCTGGTTTATTATCTTCGCAAGGTCGAACACTGGTTAAAGCTGCTGCATGAATAATGGTCGTAATATCGGAATGTTTTTGGAAAAAACTGAAAACGTCATCTCTTTCACCAACGTCTAATTCTTTATGGGACGGACTTAGCGAATCTGGAAATCTCTTTTTTAGTTGCTTTCCTAATACTCCTTTGCTGCCTGTTAATAATATCGTCATGTTATTCACTTGAAAATAGGTCCTTGAGTATAGACTTTTCTTTGTATCTCTTCAGATTCAAATAGAGATTTGTAGTTACTGTATATGCTATTCTTATAATTCTTTATCTTTCCTTCTTCAAATGTTTTATGTATCTCTTTAATTGTTTCAATAATATTTCTCTTTGCCGAAAATCCTTCTTTATTGAATTTCTCACCTGACACTATATAGTCTCGTTTATCTATGATAGTTTTTGAATACTCAACTTTAACAGGTATCTGCTTTTGTACCATAAAAGCTGCATCTTCAATTTTCACATTTTCACCAACAACATTGTATATGCCTGATAGATTCTTTTCAAAAGCCAGTATGAATGCTTGAGCTGCATCTGAGACATGCAGGAATGGTCTGTACTGATCCCCTCCATATATCGTAAGTTTCTCGTTGTTTGAAGCTTGAGCTGCAAAAAGATTTATAGCTAAATCAAATCTCATCCGATTAGATAATCCAAATAATGTTGAAAGTCGTAGTATAGTTGGTTTCTGAAATGCTTTAAATATTGCTTTCTCTGATAATAACTTTGTTTCACCATAAAGATCTACTGGCTTTACAATAGATTTCTCAGTAAGTTTTTTTGCAGGTTGTGCACCATATACTGTGCAAGTACTTGCGAATATGAATTTCCTAACATTATAGAGCTTAGCAAGATCCGCCAAGTTTCTTGAGGCAAGATAATTTATCTCCATAGTAGTTCTTGAATCTAACTTTGAAGCAGGCTCTCCTACTAACGATGCAAGATGTATTACTGTGTCAATATCCTTCATACATTTAACGACAACCCGCATATCCCGTATATCACCCTCTATGAGTTCAAAATTTGGGTTATTGACAATGTCTTTGATGGGATTTGCTCCATATAACAAATTGTCTAAAACTCTGACCTGATGTCCACGTTTAATAAGTTCAGTAACTAATGTAGATCCAAGGTATCCTGCACCTCCAGTTACTAAAACACGTAATTCTTCGGCTTCCAAGAACTAAAATCTTCTTTTATTTATAATTACGTTGTTTTTTATCTACCCTTGACTGTCCAGACATCTCCATAACTATCTGGTGGGATTCGTTCGTCATCAGGTTTTTCTCTATCGAAGGATTCACTTGATATTCCTATAAGAAATGTATCGTTGTCAAGAGACATCCAACCATTATATATTCCTGTAGGGATAATTAATATGCTGGGTGAATTCTTACTTAGAATATACGTATCAATTTGTTTGTAGGTTTTGCTTTTTTCTCTATCATCAACCAAAACAAATTTAGCTGCCCCTTTTGGGACAAAGAAACATTTCCACTCTTTAGAGTGTTTATGAAAGCCTCTAATGATACCTTTACTAAAATTTTCTGTAATATAAATTCTTGATATAGATGGCATTAATTTGTCAGTAATCTGTGTTACTTGGGTAAGACTTCCCCTGTCATCAACATAGCATTTGGTTGCAATATTCTTGACTCCTTCAATCATTTTTTTGATTCCTCTTGCGCTTTTATTCTCATTGCACTGCTTATGAATCTTAAGTTATTCTTTTTTATTATTAAAGAAACCTTAACAAGAAATGTTTTCTGATAGATTGTTAATATCATCATAGAAGCAAAAGTTTTTCTATTAATCTAAGTTGTCAAGATTAGAACAGTAAATGAAAGTAATGACCATACTTGGGATAAGACCTGACTGGATTATGATGTGTAAATTAATAGAACGTCTAGACAAAGATTTTGAACATATTTTAGTGCATTCAGGTCAACATTATTCTTACAAGCTTGATCAGATATTCTTTGAGGAATTGGGGGTCAGAGTACCTGACTATCATCTTGATATTGGCTCTGGAACGCAGGGAGAGCAAGTTGGGCATCTCTTAATTGAATCTGAGAAATTAATGATGAATGAGAAGCCTGATCTTGTTTTGACGTTTAGTGATGCTAATCCTTCTATGTCAGCTATTTCGGCAACTAAAATGCATATACCAACTGCACATATCGAAGCGGGAATGCGTAGCTTTGATTGGCGTATGCCTGAAGAAAAAAATAGGCGAATAGTGGACAGTTTTTCTGATTATTTTTTTACCCCGACTAATATTTCATTCAACAATCTTACTAATGAAGGTGTTTCAAAAGAGAAGATACATCTTGTCGGCAAAACAGTTGTAGATGTAATGTTGGCATTTAAGGACAAGATTGATTCTTCCTCTATACTAGATGATGTTGATATTTCGCCTGAAGAATATTTTCTTTTTGAAATGCATAGACCCGAAAATATTGTTGATAAAACAGTTATTGGAAATATTGTAAAATCTCTGAATATGATAAATGATAAATTTGGTAGAAAAATAATTGCACCTTTACACCCGAGAGCAATTGCAGGAATAAGAAAACTTAATCTGAAGATACCTGATTGTGTAACAGTTATAGATTTAGTTGGTTTTTTTGAATTTAATAAGCTTGAAAAGCATGCTTTATGTGTTATCGCAGACAGTGGTACTTCACAAGAAGAATGTTGTATTTATCGAACACCACATGTAACAATTAGAATAAGCACTGAGCGACCAGAAACAGTTGAAACAGGTTCAAATATAGTGGTGGGTGACTTGACTTCAGAAAACATTTTGAATTCTGTCGAAACTATTCTAAAACGTGATACTAACTGGAAAATACCATATCCCTCGGGGGCATCCAACAAAATTGCTGAAACCTTGCGGGATCTTGAAGACGAGATGATTAAGCCGAAGATCTGGTGGGATAACAGACCTATTGTATACCCGTTTGAGAATCTGAAGTAGCTACTAAACAATTCCCGTTAATCACTGAGCATAGATATTGCTGATGTGACTTGAATTAGAAAAACTATAAAACACGGTTTTGTGGGTCTTGTGCATATTAGGAGCATTTCAAATGGAGAGGATTATGTATGGTTGAAATAGAAAGTGTAGGTTTTCTGGTGGATAGACTGGTCGTAGCTAACATTAAGATGAGCCTATGGAATCATGAACAGGTAGACGAGGGGAAGAAACCAGATCCTAACAAGGATAAGATAGTGGAGCTAGACAGGAAGATAAGAGCTACAAACGAGGAGAGAGTTGCATTGAAGAATGCTATCGATATTAAACTGAAAGATGCCGTCGAGAACGGAAAGTATGACTACCATATAGAGGAAAGAACATACCCTATTCGTAAAGAGGATATGAAAATAGTGCAAGAGGAGATAAAGGAGCACACTGACGAGTTGAGTGAAAGGTAATGGTAAGATGAATAATACTTCCGTTTAGATTGAATTATGTTAAATAACCCAGCCTCCAAGAGTAGGTAAAAAAAAGGATATCTAGATGTAGCGCATTAAGCTACTGTAGGTCTGGAGAGGAACTGTCTCGCAGTGGACTATTTTTCTTTGCCCACTCAATTTCCATTCTGATACCTTTATCAAATGTTATCTTTGCCTCCCAATTTAGAAGTCTTTTTGACTTATCAAAATTAGCCAACTTCACCGGCGTAATACCTTTCGGGACATCTATCTCTTCAATTCTGCTTTTACTGTTTACAATACTCCTAATTTTCTTTGCAATATCGATCATTTCCCACGTTTCACTCCGTCCTAATAGAAATGTCTCATAGCAACCATGATCATCTAACCTGTATTGTGCTGCTTTTATCAGCCCTTCAACGGTATCATCGATATAACTCCATTGTCTTTTTGTTCCCTTATGTACAAAGATTGTTTCACCTAATCTTGCACTTTCGATGAATTGCGTTACAGCTGATCGATAACCTGTGGGTTTCTCTCGGCCGTAGCACATAAATAATCTCACAACAATTCCAGACAGCCCTCTTGTCCTGTGAAAGAATTCAACCAGTGTTTCAGCCATATATTTTGTTAACGCATATATCCCTTGGGGGTTACCGATAGGTGTGTCTTCATCTACCTTCCCATACTTGAAGGCGTCACCATATTCTTCGCTGGTGCCTGAGTATACAACTCTTGCACTATACTTTGTACATAAAAGTAGTACATTCAACGTCCCCATCACATTGGTTTCAACTGACACCGTAGGCCAATGTTCACAAGTCTCCCTTGAGACCTCAGCAGCTAGATGAAAAACTATTTTGGGCTGAATATCCGCGAAAATTCTTTCCAATGTCTCATAATGTGTTATGTCCGCCATAGTGTAATTTGGGGCTTTCTTCCGAATAATATCACATCCCCAAACTTGGTATCCTTTTTCTCTGAGCTTTTCAACAAGTCTACTACCAATTGTGCCTTCTGAACCAATCACAAGAATATTCAATATGAACAAAGGTTGCTTTATTAAGTGTCTAAATATCTTTTGTTAGATATTTTATTGCTATGCTAACTTAAGTTTTGTCTTCTTAGTCCAGATTACTAGTTGTCCGATAGTGTGTGAGGTATTCCTAATCTAATATATCGACAAGGCCATCATGTAATAGGTCGTGCAGATATCTTTGCTGTTCAAAATTAAGACCTGGTGCTTTAAAGCTTGGTCGGAATGAACCCTCTTTTCCAACTAGGTAGTAATCTCCCCATTTTTTATTTAAAAATGTGATGCCGAATTTTTCAGGATTTTCAAAAACTGGGCTTCCAGGTAGAGGAGCAAAGACCGAGAGAAACCACTTATCAGGACGAGTTTCTTCTGCCCATCTCAAAGTCTCTTTGACACTCACTTCATCTTCGCCTGGGAAATTCACAACGAAGTATGCTTTGGCTTTTATTCCATGACTTTGAGTCATCTTTATTGCCCTAGTGTTTGTCTTCGCGGTAGTGCCTTTATTCATCGATTTCAGCATCTTATTGCTTCCGCTCTCCACTCCAAACGATATCTCTGTGCATCCAGCTTCAGCTGCAACCTGCAAAGTCTCATCACTCAGAATCCTGACATCTTGGTTCAATCGGAATCCTATATCGAACCTTTTTATCGCATTACAAATCTCCATCACTCGCTTTTGGTTTAAACCTATATCATCATCTCCAAATAAGATATGCTTAAACCCGTACTCCTGAGTGACTTCTTCAACCTCTTCTATCACCCTTGATATCGGGAATTCTCGGTAGGTTCGACCTGTAATCCTTGAGCAGAATGCACAGTTAAACGGGCAACCTCGTGATGTGTATACCGTTGTAGTTTTCTCACCTCCAGGAAGGTACTTTTGCAGATCAACAAGGTGTCTTGCTGGCTTTGGGATATCTGATACTTTAACAAGTCCTCCGGAATATATCCTACTTTTAAGTTCACCATTGTCGGCCTCTTTTACAACTTTTCCGATAATTGTCTCAGCCTCTCCAGTAACGACTGCATCACATCTTGTGTTATTCAAGCATTCTTCTGCAAGAAATGTCGGATGCACGCCTCCTAAGATGACTGGTTTATCTGGCTGATTAGCTTTGATCAGGTCAACTATCTCTTTACAAATTGGGAAGTTAGGTGTAACAACCTGTATCCCATAGAGATCTGCTTGAATCTCGGCTGTACGGTGTCTCCAGTCGATGTTTCCTCCAAGTTCCACAATCTCTATGCTGTGCCCTATCTTCTCTAAACAGGCTGCCAAATACAGAAGCCCCATTGGTGGATAAGCCATATCGTTCTCCAAATACGGGCTGGGGGGCATGATCAGTGCGATATACAAGTCAATCAACTATTACAATAATTACTGTCAATTTAAATCTATAAGTAATAATTTGCTGGTTTTGAAATTTTTTTCCTAAACTTTTGTTTTATGATTAGTATACCTGATTCGAGATATCCCTTTGTTTCCACTTTCTACTATAATGACAATTTCTTCGTATCATTAGATTTTTTTCTGATAGTCTTTATTCCAGATATCACTATCAAGAATCGACTTCAATGTCTTCTCAGCTGCATTTCCATCACCATAAGGATTTTGAATCTTCCTAATATTTGACTTAAGCCTTGACTCGTCAGCAAGGCTATGGAAAGTATCTACTATACTCTTAATATTTGTGCCAACAAGAAAGTTGGCTTTTAGTTGAATAGTTTCAACCCATTCAGTACTTTCTCTAAGCGTGATGCATGGTGTTGAAAGCCAGAATGCCTCTTTCTGCAGACCACCCGAATCTGTCATTACAACTTTCGCTTCTGAAACAAGTTTCATCATATCAAGGTAGCTCAAAGGCTCAATCATCTTGATATGTTTACACATATCTATCTTCTTCATAAAACCCGTTGAAGTCAGATTTTTGTGTACCCTTGGATGCGCAGGGAATACTATTGTATCGTTGATATCTAAAACTGCCTGTGCAATGCGAGTGAGAAACTGTGGATCGTCAGTATTCTCTGAACGGTGAAGGGTAAGAACAGAAAAACTTCCTCCTTCTAGTTTCAACTCATCCAGAATTTGTCTTCTCAGAAACTTATCCTTATTTTGCTTCAGTGCATCATACATTGTATCACCGACCTGATGTATCTTCTTAGAATCGATTCCTTCATTTTTAAGGTTCAACGAAAAATTTTCACAAGGTGTCAGAAGTAGTGATGACACATGATCAACAACAACTCTATTGATCTCTTCAGGGCTTTGTAGATCATAGATTCTCGCTCCCGCCTCGAGGTGAGATTGTGCCAACTTGAGCTTAGCTGCCACTAAAGAGGCTGATAGAGTCGAGTTGGTGTCTCCGGGAATTAGCACCATGTCTGGCTTAAGTTTCATCAATGCCTTTTCGATACTTATAATCATTTTACCGGTCTGCTCAGCGTGGGTACCTGAACCTATACCGAGGTTGATATCAGGATCAGGTATACATACCTCATCAAAGAATATCTTACTCATTTTGTAGTCATAGTGTTGTCCTGTATGAACTATCTGAAGCTCTATTTCATTCATATCTTGCGCCAGTTTGATTACCGGTGATGACTTGATTATCTGTGGTCTTGTTCCGATTACTAGTGCCAGTTTCATCTAACAGTATAAGAATCGTCATATTATTAAGACTAGTCTATGTGTTTTGGCAAAGGTTTTAATCTTGATAGTATGACGAATATGTTCTAAATTGCGGGTCTCAGTTTTCAACATGGTAACATCCGCTTTGGATATGCTAAAGTTCTCAACTAAGTTGGCTATTGAGAATGCTGGATGTGATTTTGATTATATTGTAATGTGTTGGAACCCCACCAGTGAAGTTCTGGAATGGATTGATGCTAATGGTTTCGAGCATTATATCTACAGTTCAGATAAACGCATGAGTTTTGTAGAGAATCATAGGAGTATGATAAATATTGGTTTTAACAAATGTTTTGAAAAGAATGATTATGCCTGTGCTATTGGTACAGATATGGCGTGTTACAGAAATTATCTGTTAAACCTAGTCAAGTACGCGGAAGAAGACAGGATAATAAACTGTGCACAGATAGAATCAGGGATTTTCCGTAGTTTGCATCCAACTAGAAACTTCGGTATCCCGACCGAGAAGGATTTTGATCTAAAAGGATTCTACGAGTACTGTGAAAGAATCTATCAAGACAAACTCTTAACAGAAAAGGAGTGTGGGCGACGCATAGACTCAACGCCTCATCTTATGCATCGAAGTGTATGGGAGAATTTCGGTCCATGGGATGTAAAGATAGTTGCCGATGTGGCCTTCTTTGATAAGGTGAAGAGAGGTGGTATCAAGAATTTTATGAGTCAAGGTAGCCTGGTTTACCATCATGGACGTGTTGAAACTACACGTATTGAAAATAAGAATCCATTGTTAAGGCTTAAGAGAGACTCACGTAAAATTCTTAGCAATATCAAAAACCGATTTTTACTTTAAGGAATCATCTAATTCATTTAGACTAAATTTTAATGTCTTCAGATATTTTTCAAAGATGAGGTGTCATATGATAAATATCAAGAACGTACTCTTAGTTAGCATTTAGGCTTGATCCTTCTTTTATTTCAGCTATATCTAAATTATAGAACATACATGCTTGGAAAGTGATTAAACATTTAGATTATTATATTTGCAAAATATTGTAAATGCTTATGATGATTCTGAAAAGTTTGGGAAGTATTTATCAAGCAGTTTCATTTGAATTAATATATGCAAATTATTGATTATGCGAAACGTTCAGTGATTAAAAGGTTTTTTCCTTACAAACTATCTGCTGAACGGAATTATTATCATGGTACTTATCCACCTGAACCGAATCAACCAATTCTAAGCGACTATATTCTATATATGATTGGTATTGATGCTATTAAAAAAGATGATAAACTTCTAAATTTGGTAGTGGATTATGGGTGTGGCTGTGGTTATGGTAGTAAATTAATAGCAAATTCATTAGATTGCAAAGTAATTGGTATTGATTACTCTAAAGAAGCGATTCGTTATGCTAAACGGCATAATAATCATCCTTTGGTGAAATATCTACAAGCTGATCTGAATGGATCTTTCTCTTCCATAGACGCGGATTATGCATTTTTTATAGAAACAATAGAGCACTTAAAAAAACCTTTTAGAGCTCTGGAAAAAATAAATAAATCTACTGGACGGTTTGTTTTCATATCTACTCCCAAAGAACCTGAAAATTGTAAAATTTATAGTTGGCATATCAGTCCATTTACTCCTCATTTAGTAGCAGAACTGAAACTCAAGTTTACTATAACCGATTTAGGTCTTCTGAGATTATTTAATGATTTAGACTCTGACACAATCTTCACAGATGATATTTCTGATTATGTTGTTCATGATGAAGAACTCGGGTCTAATTATTTATGGCTTGTTTATTGATCGATTTAAATGAGAAATTAAGGGTTTTAAAAAGAAACTTCATAAATTAAGTGTCTTTATATTATTGTCTTTTCAATAAAATATGATATCTGGAACTATTATTCATCTTGTTCTCCTTCTTGTATGTGGTATACTATACTATTAAAAATAGTGTAATGTTTCATTCCCATTGATGATAAGGTTTCGTAGAAGAAAATTCTATCTCCAGATGTAATTTTTCCTTTACTGTCTACCCTATTTCCTAATGGGTACCCACCACTTCTTACAAAAGTAT
>Ga0187833_10004181_pt1 | contig 14240 bp, 15 predicted proteins | sample ETNtaG_37_FD_167968 | JGI IMG/M metagenome (GOLD analysis project Ga0187833, IMG submission 167968) | Marine microbial and viral communities from oxygen minimum zone, Eastern Pacific Ocean - ETNP2014_SV_400_PacBio MetaG (Illumina Assembly) | ecosystem: Environmental > Aquatic > Marine > Hypoxic... | reverse complement strand
TATTTTAGCAACAGGTACTTTTTTGTTATATTGTCTAGCTATCCATATTCGTTTTTTAAATGTTAGTTTATACATGAATACCACCCGAGGTGGTAATCATGTGTGCCCTAAAAACGTGATAGCACAAGAAACAACACAAAAGAAAACATTTATAAATTACCTTTCGAATAAATAAGTTTGACAGAGGTGTTCATAATGGCAAAAAAAGCTAAAAAAACAAAAAAAACGGCTAAAAAGAACAACAATAAAGTAATCAAGGCAAAAAAAGCAAAAGTTTGCGAGTTTTGCTGAAAAGAGATTAGGAGTGAATTAAACTTACTTAATCATAAGATTATTTTCCTCTTTGTCTTCTTTTTTTCTTTTACTGAATGCCATTTCCTTAAACAAAGAATACTGTATAGCCATTGATAATCTTCCAAAAATAAATCCGATTAGGAAAAACAAAGAATATTGAACATAAGTTAAATTTGCCAAAAAGCTTCACAAAATACTGAAAAATATAGATTAAATAAACCTGATGCAAGTGTTTTTTATAGGATATCTAGAATCTCTTTATTACATACTATACATATAAAAGATATTTTTCATATGCTATATAGAAATGTAAAATAAGAACGGGCCAGAAGGGATTCGAACCCTCGACCTACAGCTTAGAAGGTTCGACTCAAATAAAAGATCTGTCGCTCTAATCCAAGCTGAGCTACTGGCCCATAGGATTTTCAGAAATAAAATTCATTTATAAACTTTGTTGCTTATTCAGTCTTCCCATCACAATAAGAAATATCAAAACAGCTATGCCTCATATACATAGAACCTTCATAATTGCAATATTTTCTTGGAAAGGATTCATGACAAAATCCTTCCCTGTCGATGCAGCATCCTGCTTCATTATCAACAACAACAGCTCCCGTGATATTTTGATCTAAAAAAGGCAATGAAGCAAAGAATAAGAATGCAGCAACAATAAAAGCAGATAATGTGACTCTTTTAGCAATCTGTTTTGCCCTGAACCCTTTTATAAATCTAGAGACAAAATCCTCATCATAGCCATACTTCACAAGCCATGTTTTTATTTTTTCCAAAGAATGTCCTTTTTTTGAATTTTCCTTGATATAATCATAGACATTAACTTTAACCTGCCTACTGCCTCTTTTTTTAACCATTTTTTAATTTAAAGAAAAAGAGGTATAAAAAGATTGCTATATGGCCATATCTGTTTTGGATAATTCTTCGATATCGCTAGTCAGCATAGTGCAGTGCTTTTTACCCTCCCAATAATACCAACAGCTCTTGCCATGCTTCTCCCATCTGATGCATCCAACACAGGAGACCGGCACATCAGATGATTTCTCTTTTTTAGCTTCTATCTGCTTTGTTTCCATATTAATAATCAGTTAAATCAAAATTTAAATATTTTTATGGCAGCCATGTCTTTGGGCTCTTCAATTTCTGCGGTAAATATTTCTCCATAACATAATTCAGGCCCCAGGCAGCTAATGCCTGCTGCTCTGCACGGACTTTCATCTTATTCATCTGCTCCAATGCTTTTCTCCATTCTTTATGATGCTGTATAAAAGGATCGTTTTTCAGAGCATCCTTTCCTCTTTTTATATCAACATCCTTCAAAGGATGCGTTGGTAATTTGTAATCGATTATATCCTGGGGAGTTACTCCTATAAACCTAGCTTGTGGAACGCAGAAATATTGGTTTATATGGGCTGCATTTCCAGAACCAACTTTAAGAGTCCTGTAGATGTTTGCATATCCATACATATCTCCGTCAGTAAAAACATAAACAGGAATTTTTTTTGTATCGCTCAGCCTTCTGATAAAACGCCTGCACGCTCTTGTGGGGACACCACCCATGGAGACTAGGATGCAGTTTGCTTTTTTCCAATAGTTATGCTTCAAAAGCCTTTGGAACATTCCAGCTGTTTCTATTGCCAAAATAAACTTTGCATTCGTCTCAAATTTTAATTGCTCAACAGAATTTGGGATTGAATAAGATCCTGAACCGAATTTTGTGCAGTCGATCCTTATCTCCTTCCCTGTATCAGTATCCTTATCAACAACAATTAATTTTCCGGCAATTTCTCCTCCTTTCTCTTCAGGAATAAAGCCTAATTGTTCCCTATTCAGCATCATCATCGCTTCCATGTCATCCATGACTGTATCTGATTCGGGCTGTTCCTTGAAAGCAGCCTCTTTCCAGTTTTTTGATATATAATACATCTCCCTCTTTGTTGTTATATCATCATTTTGTATTATATTCTTGGCATGAGCCATCATCCTCAATGTCTGCGCAAAAGTCTTTATTGTATTTGCAGTAAGGGTTCTTTCCTTCATCTTGCCAAGCAGTTCAAAAAAACCATCTTTTGGATCATACTTAACATTGCTTAATGCCCTTAAAGGCATATTAAGCTCTGGGGCTTTTTTCTTCTTTATTTTAGAATAGACTTCTTTATCAGCAATTGATATTATTCTTTGAATAACTTCGTTTTTACTGCTCTTTTTCATTTTCTTCTCCTTCCTCGCTTTTTCCTATTTTTGCAAATTCTTCATCATATTCCGGATTTTCAGCCTCTACTTTCTCTAATTTGCCTCTTTTCTCCTCTAAAATTGCTCTGAGTAATTTTTCTACGTTCTTTTCCTCACTATCATTTAATTTTATCAATTCTTTTAAGGCTTCTCCTACATGGGGTATAAACATCTGGATATAGTCTCTTTTCTTTCCCTCAAATTGTATCCTTCTTTTTTTGCTTACATAGCTTGCTAATTTTCTCCCTATTTCCTGCAAGGCTAATTTGATCTCTTTTATAATTTCAGGATAATGAGCTATAGCTTCCTTGCTTTCAGAAGTGAATGGAACCCATACTGATGCAATGTGCACAACCAAGGTCATTGGCCCTATCGGCAAAGCACCTCTGCTTTGGTTCAAGCCGTAATTTCTCCAGGCTGTGTTGATAACCGATCTGGTTATTGCTCCTGCGCCCTGCTGATATAATAATGGGACACGATTTGCATATCTTAAAAGTTTGATAGAATTATCTGCTCCTTGGTCTCCCCCATAAGCTAGGCCTGCTTCAATTACAAATGGATTGCCTCGATAAACTCCTGGAGGTCTTGTTGTTGCGCAATAAAACTCTCCATTGATCTCCTTTCTCAAACCTTTTTCTAATAATTGTTCTCCAATCGGGCTTATGCAGTCGGTTGGAGGTGAAATGATCTTTGTCTTATTGATCCCTTCAACAAGCTTTTCAGTCATATCTCTTGTTATATCCCTGGGCTTTGTATTTGGCATCAATCCTGCATTTTCACAGATCTGCTTTGCTGTTCCACTTCCAACCCTTGAAAATTCTGATGTTAAAAAGCTCTGCAAAGTTCTTGATTCTGTAAATTTCAGCATAGACATCAACCTACCAAGCTCAACCCCATAAGGATGCGGTTTAATCTCAACAGGTTTTTTAGGGAGTGTATCTGTGGCTTTTGGGAATATTATCTGCTCTGCTTTTGGATTTGTATAAATGATCGTTACATGAGGATTTACTATCGCTGTTTGTTTTAGGTATTGGTCTATGCTTTGGTCTCCTTTTTGATACATTCCTTCTAAATCCAGTTCAATTCTTGTTCCATGCTCCTTTTCCCATTTAACCTCTTCCTCTTTAATTATTTCAGGCTTATTGTTATTTGTATCAACGTGCAATTCATAATAATGTGCAGCATGTTTCTTGCTGATTCTTGAAGTGATCCTTGCAGGCTTTCCTGTTGTTAATTGCGCATACAAAACAGAAGCGCTTATTCCGATGCCTTGCTGGCCTCTTGCCTGGCAAAGCTTGAAAAATTTGCTCCCATACAAAAGCTTGGCAAAAATATTAGGAATCTGCTTTTTTACAATTCCAGGTCCATTGTCCTCTACAATTATCTTGAATCTGTTATTTTGCATATCGATGACTTCAACACTTATTTCAGGCAGTACACTAGCCTCTTCACAGGCATCCAAACTATTATCTACCGCTTCCTTGATTGTTGTAAGCAATGATTTCCTTGGATTATCAAAACCTAATAAATGCCTATTTTTCTCGAAAAAGCTGGCTATAGAGATCTCTCTCTGTCCTTTTGCTAATTCCATTGCTATTGGTTCATCACTTGCCATCTTACATCTCCATAATATTCTTTTTTTTGATTTCTCTTCTTCTTTTTTCAAGATATTTATAAACGTTTGCGTGCGTGCTTCCTTTTAACAGACTTTCTATGGCCTGTTTTGCTGCGCTTGCCGGCTCTGGTTCTCCAATAATGCCTATTGTCTTTCCATAAACGCAGATATAAGATTCTGTTAATTGCTCTATCAATTTTCTTGTTTTTCCGTCTCTCCCTATAACCCTTCCTTTTAATCTTATCATAGAATCTTTGCTTTTGACGTAATCCAGCAGATTGACAACCTCAAAAACATAATCCTGCCTTAATAACAATTTTGCGACATCCGGGTTAAAGCCTCGGCCAATCGATTTTATTACTTCCCTTGCTGTATAAAGACCTAAAGCATCCTCTCCTGAAACAAATACATCTCCTTCTTTTGAGTCTATATTTATTTTAGAGTTAGTCTCGCCTTCTATGCTTTTCTTTACCTCGCCTTCCTTGCCTATTAAAACTGCCACTCGTTCATTCGGTATCTTTAACTCGTAAGAATATTCTGTCATTTTCAGTTTTGTTTAGTTTATTATTTTTCTTTTATTTTTTTTATTGTTTTTTGATTAATGAATTTTATTTTTTTGTTGTTTTTTAAAGTTATTTTAATGCTTTTTGTTTATTTTCCTTTAATTTTCTTAATAATCTTCTTTTCATCAACCTTTAATCCGATCTTATTGAAAAAATTGCATACATTCCTTACATCCCTTATCAAAAATTCTTCTGCTCTAGGATGCTCTAAAGTTGTTGATTGGGACATATCTATAAGATATGGGATCTCATCATGATTCAAAATGTTAAAAGCTGATAAATCAGCGTGAACAAGCTTTGCTTTATATAGATTTTTCATATTTTCAATGATTTTATCGAAAAAAACTTTTTTATCCTTTGGGATTGCATCTTTTAATTTTCTTGCTGCTTCTTTTTTTCCAATAAACTCTTCTACTAAAACATTTTTTGAGAATTTTATGGGTATAGGGACTTTTACGTTTCCTTCTCTTGCTTTGAACAGATTCCTGTATTCCCTTTGGACCCAGGCAAATATAATTCCTCGTCTGTTTTTTTTCAGATTTGCGAATCTAGGATCAGCCTTGATATAATCATACATCCTGTTGAAATCGCATGTCTGCAGCCTGTAAACCTTAACAATCACTTTCCTACCATCATTTGTCAAAGCAGAGAAAACATTACTCTCTTTGCCAATGCAGATAGGACTTTCAAGACCTTTGAAATGACCTTCGGTTATCAGCTTATAGATGACCCTATTAGTATGCTCATCGAAAACATCATGCTTGGTTTTGAACTTTTCTTTGGTCATTATTATTTTGAAATAAAAATTAGTTTATATTACTATCGGACTTCAATATACTACTCTCAAATGCTAACAAAATCGAAAGGTTTAAATACTAGTTCTACTATACAATAGTAACATAACAGTTTGGGGGTGCATTTTTCTATATTTTAAGCACATTTTATAATCACCTCTTTTTCCCTAACAAGGTGTCGCAAGATGCCTTGTTGGGGTTTTATAATCACTTAGTCTTAACTTAAGTAAAAATGGTACACGTTGGGAAGGGGGGGGCATAGGATAAGTGATGAAGCAATAGCGATTTCTGATAGAATTATAGGAGAAGTTCCTCAAGATCAAATATACTATGGTCAAGGTGTAAGAAGACCAATTGGAGCTCAGCTTAGATTCAGAGATACTGCAGAGGAAATTGTCTTTTTAAACGAGGCTGCAGAGTTATACAACTCAAATCAACCTACAGGTGGAGATAATGAGCGTCCTACAGTTCTTCTTGCCCATGGAACCGATTCCTCTTCTCAATTTTGCCAAATATTACTTGATGGAAAATTAAAACATTTAATAGGGAGAGAATCTTACGGTCAATTAGGAAGTCCAGCTACCGTTGATGAAGGTGGTTATTATTCCTGTGATTGGGGTTTATTTGTGGGAACTGTCCAAACTGTTAGATCTACTCGTGTTAAAAGTGATCATAGAGAAGTTCCCCTTCATGATTTAGATGCTATTTTATTTACAACACCAATAGTTGAAATAGTAAGAAGACATTTTCCAAGATATGGATCAGTTATAAAAGGATATAGGCAATTTGGGAATGAATTAAAGGCAAGGCTATGATATACTTTCCATATTGAAAATAATTATCAAAACATAACTTTATATATCTGATTCGCTTCTCTAGTTGATGTATTACGTGGTTGGGTAATTGCTCTTAAAAGGCAATTGCACAATGATACAAGCCCGTCACGAGAGTACTCAATGGAGCTTACGCTAAATGCAAGCTATGAGCTTGGGAGTTAGTGTTACGGGCTACAAACCCTTTAATATTCATAAAAAGGCATATAGAACAAGCATTGAACTCAAAATTCATTATTATCACTTTATTTGACGTATCAGGAAGTAAGAAACAATTTAAGTTACTAAAATAAAGGCTTGTTCTATAGCAAAAGGAGCTAATACATATGTTCATAATTCAATTAAACGTAACTGAATTATTTAGTCTTAGCTCCTTCTAAGAAAATGTGGAGGAATGGTAAAAATGGGAAAAATAAGCCCTGTTTCGGCAAAGTACATTATTCATTCGACTATAGAAATAGAAGGTATTGTTGACAGGCCTGATGTTGTTGGTGCAATTTTTGGCCAGACAGAAGGTTTGCTAGGCGCTGACTTGGAGTTAAGAGAGCTGCAAAAATCCGGCAGAATTGGAAGGATAGAGGTAAATGTTGACACAAGATCAGGAAAAACTACTGGTAATATTCTGATTCCATCATCTTTGGACAAAGCAGAAACCTCAATTGTAGGAGCTGCATTGGAGATAATCCAAAGAATCGGGCCTTGTAATGCTAAAATTAAGGTTAGTAATGTGGAAGATGTGAGAGTCAGCAAAAGAAGCTTTGTTATTGAAAGAGCAAAGGAATTGCTGAAAGATCTGATGGATAAATCAATGCCAGATTCCCAGGAAATTGCGGATGAGGTTGCTTATTCTGTAAGGGTTATGGAAATTCAAGAGTATGGCAAAGACAGGCTGGCAGCCGGACCTCAGATAGATGAAAGTGATGAAATAATTGTTGTTGAGGGCCGTGCTGATGTTCTTAATCTGTTAAAACATGGTTTCAAAAATGCGATTGCTTTGAACGGAACCTCGGTTCCTGAAACAATAGTAGATCTATTGAAAAAGAAAATAGTCACAGTGTTTGTCGATGGAGACAGAGGAGGAGATCTAATAATCAAAGAGATTACATCTGTTGGAGATGTAGATTATGTGACAAAAGCTCCTGATGGCAAAGAAGTTGAAGAGATAACTAAAAAGGAGCTCCATAAGGCATTAAGAAGTCGAGTTTCTGGCGAACAAGCTAAGCTTGAATCAAGCAAAGCTCCTGAAAGGCAGGAATCAAGAAGGCCATTCTCCAGACCACAACAAAGACCAATGCAAAGGTCATCAACACAAAGGCCGCCTGTGCAAAGGCCATATTTCTCAAGACGTCCTTCTGTGCCAAATGAGCAAAAACAAGCTTTCAAGACTATGCTGGAAAACTTAGTTGGAACAAGAGGCGCACAGGTTTTGGATGAAAAAATGAGTGTTCTTGGAAAAGTCCCTATAAGCGAATTGCCTGCAACAATAAAAAGTTTAGGAAATGGAGCTTATGCAATAGTCTTTGACGGAACTGTTGACAGGGACATAATCAAGGCTGCAGAAGTAGGCAATATAAAATGCCTTGTGGGAATGGATTCAAAAGTAAAGCCAAACGAGACTAAAGTGAATGTTATGACAGTTAGTGATTTATAAGAATTCTTTATTTTTTTATTTCTTTTTTTATGAAGAACTTTATAAAAACTTTGCTTTAGTGAGCTATTCAGGAATTTTAAAGTCCAAAAAAGCAGGATTTAAGAGGATGGTATTATTAACTCTAGGCTGGATTCTTACTTTTGTTATAAAAATAGAATGCTATAAGAATCGAGATAGTGAATAACAGAATAAGTATTATCGGTAAGGGAGCCAACAACCCAAAACTCTGAGCTTCCCCGGTAATAAAGTATATTAAAATAATTATTCCAATAACTATAGCAAAAAAAGACGCCCCCATTATCTGGTTTCTATACTTCTTCTCCATGTACTGGGGAGCAACTGTATCTATAATGTTTTGTTTATGCTTAAACTTTTTATAAAATAAATAAGCCAAATAAATACCGACCCCATAAATGAATGCATTGGTAAAAAACCTAAGAGGACCAGTACCAAAAATAGGCAATAATGCAATTAGGATTGTGATTGTAACAACCCCGAGAATTATAGCGATTACTTTAGTTTTTAACATAAGGTCACGATGTTATACTTATATTGAAAATTTATAAACATTTCTATAATTATGTCTAAGAATTAAGCTTATTGATTTGGAAAGCAATACCTTTAATGTCAATTTTGGATTACTTTTTTCTGAGAAATATATTAAAAACTTTACTTCTAAATCAAACTCTTCCTTAATTCCTCACTGCATTCTTCCAATTCATTTAATTGGCAGAAATTCTCTCTTATCTTGTCAGCTGGCTGGACTCCTGTAAACTTGATCTTATTGTTTATCAAGAAAGTAGGAAAAGTCTTGATTTCCAATTCTTTTGTTAAAACATCACTTTTACTATGTTTAGTGAAATTGATTTTGTCTTCAAACATATCCAAAAATTCCTGAAGATTCTGCTCTGCTTTTAATGTTGAAACTTCACCTTCAATTAAAAATAGGTCAAGCCGGATAGGGATTGTTTCCCTATTGATGAAATAATTTGCGCCTGAAGCTTCCTTATTCATAGCAAACCTATCATCAATCCCGTCAAAAGCTCCTTTTGTTCTATCAAAATTAAAAGTATTGATTAAATTAGAATCAAATATGTAAGCAGGCAAAACATCTATTCCAAGCGAATTAATCAGATTATTTCCTTCATCTGAACTGTAATCTAAAGCATTTGTATTTAAACCTGGGTAAAGGCCTTTAAGCAAATTCAAGACTCTTGAAGTGCCGCAATTAAAGCATTCTTCGGTATTTACAACTGTCAGTTCTGTCTTTACCACATCCTTAAATTCGCATTCTGAATCTGAAGTTCCTGCATCAACACAAAAACCCATTTTACCTTCTTCTTTGCACTCATTATCAGAACTGCATGCTATAAATTCCATAGGTTCTTCTAAACCAATATCAACTTCTTCATCCTGTTCATCCGGACTAAAAAACGGAACTGATAAGTAAGCAATTATTACTATTGCCAATAATCCAACAACTAAATATTTCCACTTGCTTCCCTTATTTACATCTATAACTTCAACATCATCTTCTTGATCTAAAGACTCTTCAGCTTTAGACTCTTCTTTACCATCAGAAACAGGTATTGTTTCCTGGATCTCTTCTTTCTCTGGCTCTTTTTTTTCTGGTTCAGCTTCATCTTTTACTTCTAATATCTTTTCAGGCTCTTTATGCTCCTCTACTTTTATTTCTTTTTCATCAATCTCTTCTTCTTCAACCTTCTTTTCAGATTCATTGACTTCTTCTATCTTTGGCTTTTCTTCAATATTTTTTTTCTCAGTCTTAGTTTTTTGCTCTTTAGGTTTAACCTCATTCATCTGCCTTTCAATCCTTTCTTTACCGCTGAGATATTCCTCTTCGCTGATGACTTCAGAATCATAGCTTTCTTTTAAAAATTTCAGATCCTTTTCCAACTTTTCTTTTTCTTCATCCATCAATCACACCTAAGATTCAATTAATTTCCCAATAACTGTCCTAAATTCTTTTTCCTCTGCATCCAGATCATCTTCTTCTTCATAGAAATTACCTATCCTGACATATTTACAGCCAAAAATATATGTAGGCACTGTTCCCTCATTATTGAATTTTTTGAATATTTCCATTTCTTCTTTTGGGATCCCTTCCTCTTCTTCATCTGTAAGAGTATTATCTCCAGTATCAAGCTCCCAATGATAAGCTACAATTTCATCTTCTTCCAGATAATCTCCAATAACACCATCAAACCTATTTTTTATCCATTGGCATGGACCGCATGAAGAGGTGGTATAAAGCCTTATCACCGGCTTGCCGTCTTCTTTGCAAATTTCAGCTTTTGTTTCTGAAAAACTGGCTATTTCTTCATCATCAATAAATAATTTAACCTCTGCACTATCTACCAGTTCATCAATATAGGCTTCTAAAACTTCGCTTCGCTTTCTTTTAAGCAACTGTTCTTCTATTATCTGTTTTGCTTCTCCAACAGTCAAACTAGGGTCAGAAGATTGTGTATCCTTAAGGATTTCATTTACTTCGGAGCTGCTTACCTTAACCTCAGAAAGGACTGATTGGTCTAAAAATTTGTTTATTACCAGCCTTTGCCTGAAAGCCTCCTTGACATAATCTACATCTGTATCGTCATCTTTTAATTGCCTCTCAAAATCCTTTAAATTTAGACCTGAATCGATCAAAAACTGGCCGAATTCTGTCTCAACCTCATCTTTGCTGACTTCAATGTTCTCTTTATCAGCCTGCTGCAACAATATCCTCTGAGGTATTAAAGATTCGACTAAAAAATCCTTCTTGGTTATTGCACTCCTGAATCCTGAGTTGATTGATATTTTATACCAATTTTCCAGCTCATTAGCTGTTATTTCTTCACCATTGACAACAGCTATTGCCCCATCCGTGCCATTTGTCTCTATCTTATTAATAAAAAAGATTATCAAGGCTATTAAAACTAATAAGAATATAGAGATCGTAAACCATTTGGATAATTTCTCTTCGTACTTTTTTTTTATTTTATGTTTTTTAGAAGCTCTTTGGGCCTTTTTATTCTTCTTCAAAATAATCACCAATAGTCACTACCTATCACCCTTAAAAGAATGTGTAAAACTGATACTAAATAAAGGTTTCGATATTTCAATACTACTACTAAGTTTCTATAAATGTTTTTAATAATTACAAAACAGAGTAGTATTTGATGTATGATATAATTCTGGGAAGGAATGAGGAAGACAGGAAAAAATACGGCACTGATGGGACAATTTTTCTGGGCAAGCATTATGTAAAGATGGGCCAGATAACTTCCCTTTCAAACAAGATACATATGGATGTCTCTAAAAGCCATGTTGTTTTCATCTGCGGAAAAAGAGGCAGCGGAAAAAGTTACACAATGGGCGCTATAGCCGAATCAATCTTTGATCTGCCTCCTGAAATTAAAAATAATCTTAGTGTAGTGATGTTAGACACTATGGGAATTTACTGGACGATGAAATATCCTAACAAAAAAGATAAAGACCTTTTAGATGAATGGGACTTAGAAGCCAAACCATTAAGCGTAAATATTTTCACTCCTGTTGGTTTTTATAAAAAATACAAAGAAAAAGGCATTCTGACAGATTTCCCGTTTTCAATAAAAACTTCAGAGCTTGAGGCATCTGACTGGTGCATGACTTTTGATATAAGCATAAACAGCCCATTAGGGGTCTTGATAGAATCGGTGATTGATGGGCTAAAAGAAAAAGGAGAAGATTTTGATATTGATGACATAAAAAAAGCCATAGGCGAAGATGAAAAATCAGAAAAAAGTGTCAAGAATGCTATTGAAAACAGATTTACCTCTGCAAAACACTGGGGCCTTTTCTCCAAACAGGGAACTTTATTGGAAGACTTGGTTATTCCCGGGCAGATAACTGTTCTGGATGTTAGCTGCTATGCTTCAATAGCTGGAGCAGAAAGCATAAGGGCATTGGTCATAGGCCTTGTTTCTGAAAAACTTTTCCTGCAAAGGATGGTTGCAAGAAAAGGCGAAGAATTCAAGGCAATATACAAAGAAACACATTTTTATGAAAAAGAGGATGAAGAGGAAAAAGATCCGTTAGTATGGCTGATAATCGATGAAGCTCATGAATTTTTGCCAAATACAGGAAAAACAACAGCAACTCAGCCATTGATCACTATCTTAAGGGAAGGAAGGCAACCTGGTATTTCTTTGATTTTAGCTTCCCAGCAGCCTGGAAAGATACATACTGATGTCTTGACACAATCAGATATTGTGATCGCACATAGAATAACTGCAAATATTGATGTCCAGGCTTTAGGAATGCTTATGCAGAGTTATATGAGAGAAGGTCTGGATAAGCAGTTGAATATTTTACCTAGAGTTACAGGTTCTGCAATAGTTTTTGATGATGTGAATGAAAAAATGTATCCAATGCGCGTTCGTCCAAGATATTCATGGCACGGCGGATCAGCCCCTTCTGCAATCGTTAAGAAGAAAGAGATTTTTCAGTTTTAAAGTTCTCTTAAGAAACTTATCTTGTTTAACTGCAATATTATTAATATTAACACAACGGCAACCGCACTTAGTAAATAAAGCCCAACAGCTATACTCAATCCAATAGCTGCAACTGCCCATAAAGATGCAGCTGTTGTCAAACCTCTTACCTGATCTTTTGCCCTGAAGATCGTTCCTGCACCTAGGAAACCGATTCCCGTCACAATACCTGCTGCAATCCTTGTTGGATCTGTATTTCCAAAAGCAGTTAAAGAAATCAAAGTAAATAAGGCAGCTCCTGTTGAAACAAGCATATTAGTCCTTATGCCTGCAGGCTTATTGACAGTTTTTCTTTCATAACCTATGATTCCTCCGGCAATTGCCGCGAGAACCAATCTCAAGATTATTTCACTTTCAGCTACCATTCTTTAATTCTTATTTTGTTGTTTTAAATATTTTGTTGTTTTATTTAATTTCAAAACTCTTAAATTCAATCTTGGGCTTTTCAAATTCTATTTCAACATCTTCAACTTGAGCAGAGCCTGGACCTTTTTTGCAGAATTCAATCAATTCATTTATTTCATCTTCATTGCCTTCTGCAACAATCTCAACACTACCACCATCTAGATTTTTAACATAACCTTTCAATCCTAATTTTATTGCAGTTTCTTTTGTATTTGACCTAAAGAAAACACCTTGCACAGATCCTTTTACTATAATGTGGATTCTTTTCATTTATTATACTTTTTTTATTATTAAAAATTTATCTTACCTTTTGCCAATAACCACTAGATATTTCTCTGAAATTTTGTTTTTCAGGAAGATCATCAACCAAATACTTATCAACAACACATCCTCTGCGCATGTATGGATAAAAATTGTTGAATATCTTTTCTTCTACTCCTTCTTCTCCACGTAATGCTTTTGTCATTATTAAATCTACACCGCTTGACCTAATTTCTGGAGGTACAAATCTTGTTGAATTACCCATACTTCTGCCTGCATAGACAACAAGAACTTTAACTTGCCCAAAGAAAGTAAAGGTGAGTTTATTCCCCCTAATTGTTAATGATGTAATCATATTTGTCCTATAGAAAATTTTAAATGTTATTTTTAATTTTTCCAGACAGTTCGCTTGAAGATCTTGTAGAATGTATATTTTAGAATAAGGAAATAGGAATAAAAAGATAGGATCGTCTCCAGAGCCAGGATAGAATAAAATTTCTGGCCTCACTCTCGCAATCTTAGCTGGAAAAAATCTTACACCCCCTATATTTATCCTCCCTTCCCCAAATAATGAAAGAAGTTTTTCAGCGAGTATGGCTGTTTGTACAAGTGGAGGATTCTCAGCAGGAACAGGAGGGAATTCTCTTTTATCAACTACATCCCGAATTAATTTGTCCAAATCTTTTTGTTCACCAAATAATATTTCTTTTTCTTGATCCATTAATTCTCCTAGATAGTTAATATGAGACTCATAACCTGCACTTCGTGGAAGAAAATGAAGATTTCCGTTTTCACGGATCATTCTCATCAATAATTCAATCTCAATATTCTGAGATCTCAAAACTCTTTTGAGGTCACGTAATCTGCTTCTTACTATATCTATCTCTACTGCTTCTTTCTTCGTCAATATCTCATGTTCCTCTATGATTGCGACAATTCTTCTTTCTTTTTCTTCATCATTTAATTCCTTAACCAATTCCCTATTGGCTTTTTTTATCCCTACACTTAAAGCTCTAAAAGTATGATTTGACAAACCAAATCC
>Ga0187833_10004179_pt1 | contig 14242 bp, 16 predicted proteins | sample ETNtaG_37_FD_167968 | JGI IMG/M metagenome (GOLD analysis project Ga0187833, IMG submission 167968) | Marine microbial and viral communities from oxygen minimum zone, Eastern Pacific Ocean - ETNP2014_SV_400_PacBio MetaG (Illumina Assembly) | ecosystem: Environmental > Aquatic > Marine > Hypoxic... | reverse complement strand
GAAAAAAATTAGAGAAAGACACAGACATAGATACGAAGTAAACATAAAATATAAAGATAAATTTGAGAAAAAAGGATTAATTTTTTCTGCTTTATCACCAGACGGTATGTTGCCTGAAATAATTGAATTAAAAAATCATCCTTGGTTTGTTGGCGTTCAGTTCCATCCTGAATTTAAATCAAGACCTTTCACACCCCATCCTCTATTTTCGTCTTTTGTTAAAGCTGCAGAAATAAATAAGGAAAGAAATTAATGGAAAATAAACTGATTAAATGTGGAAAATTGAGCATCTCAAATTCTAGTCCATTTACCTTGATAGCAGGACCATGCCAATTGGAAAATGAGAAACACTCCATAGATGTTGCTAGCAAGTTAAAAGAAATTACTCAAAAACTTAATATAGGTTTGATTTATAAAACATCTTTTGACAAAGCTAATCGAACTAGCATAAAGGGTAAAAGAGGTATTGGTCTTGAGAAATCTCTTCCAGTTTTTGATAAAATTAGAAAAGAAGTAGGAATACCAGTACTAACGGACGTTCATACAATAGAACATTGTGAAATTGTTTCTAAACACGTAGATGTTTTGCAGATACCAGCTTTTTTATGTAGACAAACAGATTTATTGGTAGCTGCTGCTAAAACTGGAAAAATAATAAACGTTAAAAAGGGTCAGTTTTTAGCACCATGGGACATGGTAAATGTTACAAAAAAAATAGAGAACTCAGGTAATAAAAATATTTTAGTTACAGAAAGAGGTGCCAGTTTTGGTTATAACACTCTAGTCTCTGATATGAGATCGCTACCGATAATGGCTAAAAATGGTTATCCTGTTGTTTTTGATGCAACACATTCGGTTCAACAACCAGGTGGCATGGGTGATAAAACCGGAGGTCAAAGAGAATTTGTAGAATATCTAGCTCGTGCTGCTATTGCTGTTGGTGTAGCAGCAGTTTTCATGGAAACGCATCCTGATCCAGATAATGCACCATCAGATGGACTTAATATGGTTCCACTATCAAAAATGCCCCATTTATTAAAGCAACTTGTTGAAATTGATAAATTAATAAAGAATGCCAAAAATCATTAAGATTAAAGGTCGGCAGGTTTTTGATAGTAGAGGAAATCCAACGATCGAAGCTGAAGTTTATTCAGATGATGGCAATCATGCTTCTGCAATAGTACCGTCAGGAGCATCTACAGGCACTCATGAAGCATTTGAGCTAAGAGATTTAGAAAACAAAGAATATTTAGGAAAGAGTGTTTTAAAGTCTGCAGAAAATGTAAATAGTATTATTTCCAAAACTTTGAATAATTTTGACACTTTTGATCAAAGAAAAATCGACCAAACTTTAATAGATTTAGATGGAACAAAACAAAAAAAAAAACTAGGTGCAAATTCAATTTTGGCTGTTTCTATTGCTTCAAGCAAGTTAGCTGCAATTTCAAAAAAAATTTCATTATTTAAATATTTAGGTGGAACCACAGGTAATCAATTGCCATTACCATTAATGAATATAATTAATGGTGGAGTACATGCTAACAATTCACTTAGAATACAGGAATTTATGATACGTCCAGAAAAAGCAAAAATGTTTTCGGATGCAGTAAAAATATGTTTTTTAGTAATACAAAAATTAAAAATGCTTTTAAATCAGAAAAATCTTTCAACAACAGTAGGTGATGAAGGAGGTTTTGCTCCATCTCTAAATAGTAACGAGGAAGCAATTGAATTTATTTTAGAGTCAATAGAGAAAACAGGCTTAAAACCAGGCAGCGATGTTTCAATTTGTTTAGATGTAGCTTCAAATGAATTGTATAAAAATGGAAAATATTCTGTGCAGTCTCCAAATTTTGAAGATCCAAGGAAAACAATTGATTATTATTTAGACTTAATTAATAAATATCCAATTAAATCCATCGAAGATCCTTTCGCAGAAGATGATTGGACATCTTGGATTGAATTCATGCAATCTATCAAGGCCAACAATAAAAATATCCAAGTTGTTGGAGATGATCTATTTGTAACTAATAAAGAAAGATTAAGCAAAGGTATAAAAGAAGAGGGAGCAAATGCTATATTAGTTAAACCGAACCAAATAGGTACACTGACAGAGACTATAGATGTCATCAAATTAGCACATAAAAACGCTTATAAAACCATCATATCCCACAGATCTGGAGACTCAGAAGATACTTTTATAGCTGATCTAGCAGTAGCCACAGGTTCTTCGCAAATTAAAACGGGATCTTTAGCAAGATCCGAAAGAGTCGCAAAATATAATAGGTTATTGAGAATTGAAGAAGAACTTGGAAAACAAGCAAAAATGGCTAATATTTAAACTATGAGGATGGTAGAAATATTAAAAAAAAATTATTTTCTTCTAATTAGCACTTTCTTCTTTGTTTATATTGCTTTTAATTTATTGGATGGAGAGCGTGGTTTATTTTCTTATTTTGAAAAAAAGGAGATTCAAAATCAACTAATTCAGAAAAAGAATAATTTGACAGCAGAACTTAATGATGTCGAAGAAAAAATTCTTCTTTTGACAGAGAATATTGATTTAGATTATTTGGAAATTCTCTATAGAGAAAAATTTTTTTACGGAAAACCAAATGAAATAGTATATTTAGATCGATCAAATGATAATTAGACATCCAGAAAAAATTAATAAACCATGCAATCCAATAAAAAAAAAACCTGAATGGATCAGGTCCAAAATAACCAATTCTCAGAATTTTTTTTTAACAAAAAACATAATTAATAAAAATAATTTAAATACCGTTTGCCAGGAAGCAAACTGTCCAAATATTATGGAATGTTGGAGCAAAAAACAAGCTACATTTATGATCATGGGTGATACCTGTACAAGGACATGTGGATTTTGTGATGTTAAAACTGGGAAACCAAAATTTTTGGATCCATTAGAACCATTAAAAATTGCAAATGCTACAAAAGAACTTAATTTAAAGCATGTAGTAATAACCTCGGTTAACCGAGACGATTTAAGCGATGGTGGTGCAGAATATTTTTTAAAAGTTATAAATGAAACTAGAAAACTCAATGAAAATACGATCATTGAAGTCTTAACTCCAGATTTTTTGAGAAAAGGTGATGCTTTTAAAAAAGTTGTAGGAGGCAATCCAGATGTTTTCAATCACAACATAGAGACGGTCCCAAGCCTTTATTTGAAAGTTAGACCTGGTTCAAGATATTTTGCTTCTTTGGAACTGTTAAAGTCTGCTAAAAAAATAAGTAATAAAATATTTACTAAATCTGGAATTATGTTGGGACTTGGGGAAAGAAAAGATGAAGTTTTACAAGTAATGGATGATCTAATTAGCGCTGAGGTTGATTTTTTAACAATAGGACAATATTTACAACCTTCCGTTAAACATTACCCATTGCAGAGATATGTTCACCCAGAAGAGTTTAAGGAATTAAAAGCAGTAGCACAAAGCAAAGGATTTTTAATAGTTGCTTCATCACCTCTTACTAGGTCCTCATACCATGCGGATGAAGATTTTTCTAAAATGAAAAAATTGAGAGAAAATCAATCTCAATGCCATCAGCTTCAATAACAAAAAAAATTCCCTGTACTAAAAAGAATTTAATCGAAATGGTACTTGATATTGAAAAATATCCAGAATTTGTACCCTGGTGTTTAGGCGGAAAGATTCACACTATAATTGATAAGGGAAATACAGTAGAAATTACAGCCGACCTTACTATTGGAAAAAGTTTTTTTAGCGAAACATATAAAAGTTTTGTCATTTACGATAAATCTGCTGACTCAATATATGTAACCAATATGGGGGGACCCCTAAAACATTTAGAAAATAAATGGAAATTTAGGCAGACCGGCGATTCAAGTGAAGTAGATTTTCATGTTGATTTTGAACTAAAAAATAAAATTTTAAATATTTTAATGATCAAAACTTTTGATTTAGGATTAAAAAAAATAGCTGATGCATTTGAAAAAAGAGCTAACGAGTTATTTAATAACACTTAAAATAATCCCTAGAGATTTATTGACCGCAGCTTTTTGGATGTACAAACGGCCTTTATTTTTAAATAAGTGTTTTTTAACTAAAGTTTTATTTCCCTTTTTAATACCGATATAAACTAAACCTACAGGTTTTTTCCTTGAACCCCCTTTAGGGCCGGCTGTCCCTGTTATGGAAACTGAAACTTCAGTCTTACTAATTTTGCTTAAGTTTCTTACCATAGATAGGCAAGTTTCATAACTAACAGCACCATACTTTCTTAGGATTTTTTTTGGAATTTTAAGAATACTATTCTTAGATTGATTAGAATATGTAACCAAACCAAGAGCAAATACTTTGGAAGATCCACTAACGGAGGTAATAGCGCATGAAAGTAAACCCCCAGTACAAGATTCAGCAAAAGAAATTTTTAACTTTTTCTTACTTAATAGTTTAACTATTTTTTGTGGTAACTTCTTCATTTTAAAACCATGTATACAACAAGAATTAATACAACATATAAACCTGCACAAATATCATCAAAAATAACACCAAAGCTGTTTTTAAATTTTTTATCAAAATAGCTCACTGGGAAAGGTTTAATGATGTCAAAAAGTCTAAAAAGTATAAATATTATTGCATAGAACACTAAAGCATCATTAAATTGTTTTGATGTGCCATGTGATATTTCATAAAGATATATTGGTATTGATTGTCCAATTACTTCATCTATTACAACTTCTTTTGGATCTTTGTTGCTAATTTTTTTTATATATGAACTAACTGCATATAAAGAATAAAAAAAAATAAAAAAAAGAAATATCAAAATAATATTTGAAGAAATGTCTAATATATGAAATGAAATAAATAATAATATAGATGTTATTATTGATGCAAAAGTTCCAGGAGCAAATTTAACATATCCAATCCCAAAAAAAGTTACAAAAAATAAGTTTATTTTATTAATCATATTTGATTACAGAAGTTATAACTTCAGATGCTATGGCATTTCCTTTTCCAATTAAACCAAGTTTTTCAGTTGTCTTACCTTTAATATTTATTTCATTAGGATTTATTTCACATATCTTACTTATTACTTCTCTCATTTTATTTGCATATTTTTTTATTTTAGGTTTTTGAGCAATAATATTTATATCAATGTTGTTAATTAAGAAGTTTTTAGATTTAATTAATTCAATTACTTTTCTAAGCAAAATTGTAGATCTAATATTTTTATATTTTTTATTTTTATCAGAAAATAATTTTCCAATATTACCCAATCTACATGCGCCAAGTAAACTATCGATGAGAGCGTGAAGAACTGGGTCGGCATCAGAGTGACCTTCCAGTCCGAGAACAAAAGGTATTTTAATTCCCCCTAAGTAAAGTTTTCTTCCTTTAACTAATCTATGAACATCAAATCCAATGCCAGAATAACTTTTTCCTTTTATTAAAGACTTAAATATATCCAGATCTTCTTTGTCAGTTATTTTTAAATTTGTTTTGCTGCCATTTATGCTTACTACTTTTTCACCATCATCTGTGAATAAAGCAGAGTCATCATCAACAGAAGTATTCATATTTTTTTTATGTTTTTCATATATTTTTTTGAAAGTAAAACCTTGTGGAGTTTGTGAGAATCTTAAACTGTTTCGCTTAATATTTTTAAAAATTATTTTTTTTTCAACTCGTTTTGTTGCATCATTTACTTTTATTATAGGTACTACTGCATGATTTGTTCTAAGTTTTTTTATAATTTCATTTATAATTTTTTTAGAAGAAAAGGGCCTAGCAGCGTCATGAATTAATACCTTTTTACAATTCATTTTTTTTATCTTTTTTAGTGCCTTAAATGTAGATTCCTGCCTGGTTTTACCTCCTGCAATTTTTAAGGTGTTTTTTGGATTTAATTTATTTAGATGTTTTTTATGCTTTTTATTATAAACAATTACAGTTTTTTTAATTGCACGAAAATCTCGGAATGAATTTAATGCATGTTCTAATAATTTTTTATTGTTAACTGTTATATAGGGCTTTGGTATACTAGATTTTAGCCTTTTGCTTTCACCAGCTGCTAGTAGTATTAGAAAAATGCTCATTATGTATTATATATCAATAATATTTAAATATTTTATTATTTTAAGATGCTAGATTTTATTAAAAAAAATAAATGGATCTTTGTTGTTTTTTCAATAAGTTTTCCATTAGGTATATTAACATTTTTTACATTTATTAATGAAAGTTTTATTGAATTAAATTATTTTAATATTCAAACCCTGTTAGTTATAGACCTGGCATTGGTCTTAGTATTCTTTTTTATAATTGTAAGAGAGATTTATAAGCTTTTCAAAGATAAAGAGAAACAAGGAGTAGGTTCAAAAGTAAATCTAAGATATATATCTTTTTTTTCTACATCTATTTTATTACCATCCATACTTATCGCAATATTTTCTTTAATTTTATTTTCTGTAGGACTACAAAAGTATTTTGATCAGAAAATTACCATGGCAGTGAATAATTCATATGATGTTGCAAAAAATTATGTAGATGAAATTAGAAACAATATTGAAGCTGATGTTTTATTAGTTGCAATAGATATAAATAGAAACGCTAATTTTTTTCATGATAATCCTGAAATTTTGAAAGATGTTTTGAGACACCAAAGATTAATCAGAAGATTAGATGAAATACATTTATTGGATGGTTCTGGGAAAATATTAATGTCCGATGTAAGAGATGTTACATTAGAGTTTGTCCCCCCGCTAGATAAAGCTTATGAATTATTAGTTTCAGACAATAGACCAATTAAAATTACTGATGCGATTACAAATAGATCATCTTCATTGTTAAAACTTGAAAGCTTTATTGATACCTATTTGTATGTTGTAAAATTTTTAGATCCAAAGATTATTAACTACTTAAAAGAAACCGAACAAGCCATAAATTTTTATTACAGTGTACAAAACAAAAGAACAGGAATTAAAATAACATTTGCATTAATTTATATAATTGTTGTAACGCTGCTATTATTTTTATCAATTACGATCAGTACAAAATTTGCTTCAAGATTTTTTAAACCCATAGTTAATTTAATTAAAGCATCAGAAAGCATCAGCGCTGGGAATTTAAACGCAAAGGTTCCAATAATAGAAGCTGAGGAAGAAATTGATAAATTAAATAAAAACTTTAATTTGATGATAGATAGATTAAAAGGACAACAAGATAAATTATTATTATCAGAAAGACATGAAGCATGGGAGAATGTAGCTAGAAAATTAGCACATGAAATAAAAAATCCTTTAACTCCGATCCAGTTATCTATTGATAGATTAAAAGAAAAATATTTAGGCAAAATTTCAAATGAAAGCGATAAGGAAAATTTTAAAAATTATTTAAAAACAATTAATAAACAAATTAAAGACATAGAACATCTAGTTAATGAATTTTCGGACTTTGCAAGAATGCCAAAACCGATTTTAAAAAATATAGATATAAAAAAAGTTGTTGCCAGAACTATCGATTTACATTCTCTTTCGAATAGTAGTATTAATTTTAGTTTTTTATGTGAAAAAGAAAAAATATTAATAGCTGCTGATGAAGAACAATTGAACCGGGTCTTTATAAATCTGATAAAAAATTCTATTGAATCTATAATGGATAAATCAAAGAAAAATGGAGAATTTGCTTATAAAATTGATATAGAAATTAAGGAAATAAATAACTATATTTACTGTACTATAGATGATAACGGCATAGGTTTTTCAAACGAAAATTTGAATAAGATCGTAAAACCATATTTTACCACAAAAGTTAAAGGCACAGGTTTGGGTTTAGCTATTGTAAACAAAATAATAAATGATCATGATGGAAAAATTAATTTTAAACCAAAACAAGATGGTGCAAGAGTAGAAATTATTTTACCAAAAAATGTCAGCTGAAATTTTAATCATTGATGATAATTCAGACATAAGGTTTCTTATTTCTGGTCTTTTGAAGGATCATGGCTTTTATATTAGACAAGCAGCAAACTATAATCAGGCTTTAAGTGAAATTGATAAAAAATTACCAGACGTTGCAATCATTGATGTAAAACTTGACAAAGGAGATAACGACGGAATTGAGTTGTTAACTCATATAAAAAAAAAAGATATTGATGTTCCTGTAATAATCATTTCTGGCCATGCTAATATCAAAATGGCGGTAGATTCATTAAAATCTGGTGCATTTGAATTTATACAAAAACCTTTTGACTCCCAAAGATTAATTAATTTTGTAAATAGGGCAGTTGAAAACTACGGTTTAAAAAAAGAAAATAAAAACCTTCAAAATAAATTATTCCATTCTTATGATCTAATAGGAAAAAGTCCTTCTATAATGAAACTAAAAGAACAAATAAAAAGATTATCCCTAACAGAAAGTAGAATTTTTATTTTCGGACCAGCAGGCTCAGGGAAAGAATTAGTTGCAAGAAAAATTCATAAGAATTCTAATCGTGCAAAAAAATCCTTAATTATCTTAAATGGAGCATTGCTAGATCCCGAAAAATATGAACTTGAGCTTTTTGGTTCGGAAAATAACGATGGAACAATACTTTATGGTGCATTAGAAAAGGCATCTAATGGTATACTTCTTATTGATGAGGTTTCAGAAATACCATTAGAAACACAAGCAAAAATTTTAAGAGTATTAACTGATCAAAAATTTAAGAGACTAAACGGTAATCATGATATTAATGTAAATGTCAGAATCATATGTACTTCAAGCAAGGATATATCTAAAGAAATAGAGGATGGAAATTTTAGAGAAGACCTTTATCACAGATTAAACGTTGTTCCTATAAACCTCGAACCATTAAAGAATAGAACAGAAGATATTCCATTGCTAATAGATTATTTTTCTAGAACAATTTCATATTCATATGGAGTGCCGAAGTTTGAAATTGACACCAACAATCTATATTTATTTGAATACGATTGGCCAGGAAATGTTAGGGAACTAAGAAATTTAGTTGAAAGAATTGCAATATTATCGCCGAATGAAAAAAATGAAAATATCAACATGATTATAAATGAATCTTTAAAAAAAGTTTCTATTAATAAATCTGATATATCTGAAAAAAATTTTTCTTTTTCTTTAAAGGAAGCGAGAGAAAATTTTGAAAAATCATATTTAACTTTACAGTTAAAAAAATTTAAGGGTAACATATCAAAAACTGCAGATTTCGTTGGTATGGAAAGATCCGCTTTGCATAGAAAATTGAAAACTCTAGGAATCAAGGGAATAAATTAATGAATATTATTGTCTGTGGCGCAGGGAGGGTAGGATTTAGTATAGCCAAACAACTGTCAGCTCAAAGTCATTCAATAACAATGATTGACCAATCAAGTGAAGATATTCAAAAGATTAGTGAGTCAATCGATGTTAAGGCTATTGTAGGAAGAGCTACATTTCCTTCTGTTCTTGAAAAAGCGGGAGCAAAAGAAGCGGATATGATTATTGCTGTTACAAAAAGTGATGAAGTTAACATGATAGTTTGCCAGATAGCCCATTCTATTTTTAACGTTACAAAAAAAATAGCAAGAATAAGATCACATGATTATCTCGATCCAAAATATGGTAAACTTTACAGTAAAATAGAACTGCCGGTTGATGTAATTATTTCTCCTGAATTAGAGGTTGCAAAATCTTTGCAAAGAAAATTAGAGGCCCCAGGAACATTAGATAATGTTCCTTTTGCCAAAGATAAAATAAAAATGTTGGAGATTGCAATAGATGAAAAGTGTCCTTTAGTAAATATCCAGTTAAATAAATTGACAAAAACATTTCCAGATTTAGAGGCAAATATTTTAGGAGTAATAAGAGATGAAAAATTTTTAATACTCAACAAAACAGATAAAATGAAATTAAATGACAAAGCTTATGTAGTGATCAATTCCTCTCAATTAAATAGAACTCTGGCAGCTTTTGGACATGAGGAAAAAATTGCAAAAAAAATTCTTATTGTTGGAGGTGGTAATATTGGCTTTAATTTAGCAAAAAATTTAGAAAAATCTCTAGAGGATGCAAGAATAAAAATTATAGAAAAAAATAAGGAAAGAGCAGAACAAATTGCGAGTGAACTTGAAAATTCAATTGTTATTAATGGGGATGGCCTAGATGAAGAAGTATTAAAGGAAGCTAATATAGAAGAAATAGAAACGGTTTTAGCTTTGACTAACGATGATGAAAATAATGTAATGTTATGTGTATTATCTGAAAAATTTTCACCAAACAAAAGAACAATTGCCCTGGTAAACAAATCAAACTACAGCTTATTACAGTCATCACTAAAAATTGATGATTTGGTTGACCCAAGAACGATGACGGTTTCAAACATATTAAAACACGTTCACAAAGGCACTATAGAAACCGTATACAGTTTGCTGGATGGAGAGTACGAATTTATAGAAGCTGAAATTATAGAAAGTTCAGAATTAATTAATAAAAGTTTAAAAGAATCCAATCTTCCAAAGGAAATTAAGATAGGAGCAATTCTAAGAAAAGACGATATTATTATTCCAAAATCAAACTTTATTTTTGAAAAAAAAGATTTAGTTGTTTTTTTAACTAAAAGAGACCAACTCGGAAAAGTTGAAAATTTATTTAGGGTTAGCTCCTTCTAATATATTTTTTAATTAATAAATGTTTAGATCAACATTTTTATATTTGGGAATATTTACTATATTCGTTTCATTTTTTTCGTTATTAAATATTCTTTTTTGCTACTATTTTGATACTTCGCTAAATATACAAGTATATTTTGGTTGCCTATTGGTTTCTTTATTTCTTGGTGCTACTTTTATTTTTTTTAATAAAAAATTTCTTAACGTAAAAGTAAATTTTTTTGAAAAATTATTTCTTGTTATCGCTGGTTTTTTTTATTTTCCATTATTAATTTCCATGCCTTATTATTTAAGTATTTACGATATAAGCTTCATAAACTCTTACTTTGAAGCAATATCCGGATTTACATCTACGGGATTTACAATGTTCGAAAACGTTAAAGAGATTGATGAACCTTTGTTAATTTGGAGATCAGGCTCCCAATGGTTAGGAGGTTTATACTTTTTATGTTCTTTGTTTTTATTGACCGAATCACCAAAAATTAAGATAAAAAATATTTATACTAATTATGAAGGAGTAAATTTATCCGAAATAAGAAATCAATATACAAAAGTTTTATTAATTTATTTCCTATTAACTGTACTAGTTTTTATGCTTTTAACTTATTCGGGTATTCGACTATTTGAAGGATTTAACTTATCTATGACAATAACTTCTGCCGGTGGTTTTATTCCGACAAATTTTTTAAGTGAAATTCTAAGATCAGAAAATCAAAAATTAATTTTTTCTTTTTCTATGTTAATTCCTTTTTTTAATCTTTATTTAATCTATAATGTGATTTTTGGTGATAGATCATTAATAAATAACAAAGAAGATTTTTATCTTTTGATTTTGTTATTATTTGTTTTAATTATTACTTATATATTTTTTAGCAATATTTTTGGATTTAATTCTATTTTATTTGCAGTATTAAGCAGTTTTTCCAATATAGGATTGGCTTTAGATAATCAATTTTCTAATTTATCATTTCTTTTTTTAATTTTAGCAATTATTGGTGGATCGTCTTTTTCGACTTCATCAGGATTAAAATTTATAAAATTATATACTTTGTTTAAATTTTCATTAAAAGAAATTTATCTGGTCGTAAAACCTTTGCATGTTTCGAGTAACAGGCTTTTCTTGTCCAAAAATGAAATCAAAGATGAAGAAATCAATATCTATTTTTTATCTATTGTCTTTTTTATTTCTAGTCTATTTATATTATCAGGAATTTTGTCTTTTGAACAAATCAACTTCAAAGATTCATTAACATTATCTATATTAACAATTACTAATACAGTTAATTCAAACAACTATAATCTTAGTGAGTTTTATTTTTGGAATATAAATATAACTTCAAAAATTTCCTTAATGTTGTTTATGGTTATAGGAAGAGTTGAATTATTAGGTTTTTTAATTTTGATAAAAAAACTTTTTTTTAAATAACCAACTTTTAAACAAAGATTTCCAAATTTACATATATTGCTTATTTAAATTCTTGTTTTTGCCACAAAGGGCATTTATAGTTGTTCTTGATGTCAGAATTGAAGGATCTGAAAAGAAAACATAAAAAACTTGAAACCCTCACAAAAAAAGCTACAAAAAAAAGATTAAACGATCGTGCCTCTGAATCTTGGAAAAATTTAAGAGAATTAAAAAAATTAAAGTTAAGGCTAAAAGATAGGATTAGCCATCTAAAACACTAATTAAATTCAAGTTATCTTTTATGTGTGGGAGATATGTTGTTACTAATGCCGTTCACAGGACTAGAGAAATTGTAAAATCAGCTATTGCCGTTAGTGATACTGATAATTTCAATGCTAGGCCACAACAAAAACTTCCAGTTATTAAATCCTATACTAATGGAAAAACAATAGAAAGTTTGCAATGGGGATTAACTTTTTCTTGGGCTAAAGAAAAAAAAATTAAACCTTTAATCAATGCAAGACTTGAAACACTAAAAGAAAAAATATCTTTTAAAAATCTTATTAATAATAGATGTTTAGTTGTGGCTGATGGTTATTATGAATGGAAAAGAGAAAAAATAGGCAAACAGCCATATTATTTTACTCGATTTGATAATAAAGCAATGTATTTTGCTGGTATCTATAAAAATCATCAATTTATAATTATAACTATGCAAGCAAATTTTAATGCAATCGATATTCACCATCGGCAACCTGTTATCATCAATGAGAAAGATTTAAATAATTATTTCAATCTAAAAAAAGAAGTAACAGTTTTTTTAAAATCCTACAAAGTGCCTGAATTAAAATTTCACCTTGTAAGCAAAGATGTAAATAATCCAATAAACAACACGAAAGAATTAATTGAAGAACTAAAATGAAAATAATTAGAAAACAACTATTTATTTTTTTTGTTATATATAATATTTTTATTACTAATTCATTAGCTCATGAATATAAAATAGGTAATTTAAAAATTCTGCATCCTTATATTATAGAAATGCCTCCAGGAGCTAAGATAGCAGGAGGGTACATGAAGATTATAAACACAGGCAATCAAACTGATCATTTAAGTTTGGTAACGGTTGATTTTGTTAAAGTTGCAGAAATCCATGAAATGAAAAATGAAAATGATGTCATAAAAATGAAGAAAATAAAAGGTGGGCTAGAAATTCCTGCCAAGGATTTTGCTGAATTAAAACATGAGGGATATCATATTATGTTTATGAACTTGCTCAAACCCATGATTAGGGGTGAAACTCATGAAGGAACTCTATATTTTGAAAAAGCTGGTAATGTTAAAGTTATCTTTACTATTGAGAAAATGGGTTTTAAATTAGAGGAGAATAATTAAATTGTGAAAATTAATTCGGTACGTGCCTTAATCATAGCTGCTTTTTCTATTTTGATATTAAGCTTAATCGGTTTATTTTTACCTAGCATCCTCAAAAAAGATATCCAAACGCATTATTCGAGCGAAGCGAAGTTGGGAACTCCTTTTGAATTAATAGATTCTAATGGTAACAAAATAACCGAGTCAGCATTTGTCGGATCTCCAACCGTCCTGTTTTTTGGTTTTACACACTGTCCTAACGTTTGCCCTATTGCTCTACATAGATTATCGTTATTGATAGAAAAGTTAGGCAAGGATCAAAATAGATTGAATGCTTACTTTATCACCCTCGATCCAGAGCGGGACAGTTGGAAAGTTTTAAATAACTATTTGAGTGCTTTTAATAATAGAATTATTGGAATTACTGGAGAATCTAAAAAAATTAAAGCCTTAGCAAAATCTTGTGGAGTGTATTCAAAAAAAGTTCCGCTTGATGGAGGTAATTATACAATTGATCATACTTCATTAATATTTCTGTTAAAAAGTGACGGTAATTTCTTAAAAACAATCGATTTTAAAGACGATTTTGAATTATCTTTAAAAGAGATCAAAAAACTTTTAGAATTTTAATTTCATCTAGTAAAAATTAATAATGAAAAATAATTTTGAATGGACATGTAAGCATACTTGGAAACGTAGTGCTTACAATACTTTGTGGTGTTTAATTGGGTGTTCAATAGGTGATTTTGGAACCATTATATTTTTTCAATTACTAAATATAGTTTGGTCAACTTTTTATATTATGATTTTAGCAA
>Ga0187833_10004178_pt1 | contig 14244 bp, 12 predicted proteins | sample ETNtaG_37_FD_167968 | JGI IMG/M metagenome (GOLD analysis project Ga0187833, IMG submission 167968) | Marine microbial and viral communities from oxygen minimum zone, Eastern Pacific Ocean - ETNP2014_SV_400_PacBio MetaG (Illumina Assembly) | ecosystem: Environmental > Aquatic > Marine > Hypoxic... | reverse complement strand
AAACCGCGAGATGGCTTCGTGTCTCAGGTCATGGAAATGCAGATCTTGGATGCCCACTCGGTTCCGCAATCTCTCCCAGGCCAGACGGAAGGCATTGGGCGAGACCTCATAAACACGCTCTGAAATGCCCCTGGGAGTCCCTAGGAGAGTCGTCAGGGCCTGACTTGATAGTGGGATGACTCTGGGGTGCCCATTCTTGGTTATGGGTATCCTGAGGGTCCTCTGGGACTCGTTAATGTCACCCCATCGGATGGCCAAGATTTCCCCGCGACGCATTGCCGTTTCCAGGGCCAGTGTGATGATCGGTTTGAGGTAGGTCACGGATGATTTGCTACAGCCATCGAACAGGAGCTGCTCTTCGTCAGGTTCAAGCCTTCTGTTTCGCACCCGCGGTCTGCCGGGCCGATGGACATTTTTGATCGGGTTATCTTGAAAGGGAAAACCCCACTGCAATTTGGCTGTTTCGATAATGTGATGCAGCAGACCGACTTCCAGCGCAACCGTAGCAGGGCAAACTTTCTCGATCCTGCCTTCAACGTATCCATTTACCGTAGCGGTTTTGAGATCGATCAATCGGCATGAGGCTAGGCGATGTCTCTTGATCTTCTTAAGCCGTAGACTTTCTGGGCCATGTCCTCTTTTCTTGGGCGTCACCTGTTCCAGATACCGGTTTATCAAATCACTTAGAGTATGACGCTTCAAAATGTTTGTATCTGGCAACAGCCCCTCTACATCCAACTTCGATTCAAGCATCCTGCTCCAGCGCTCGGCATCGGACTTCTGGATGAAAGACTTGCTCAAGGAAGGTTGGTTGGTTCGTCTAATCTGAACCTGCCATTTGCCATTTCGTCTTCGTATACTGGCCATGTGAATTCTCCCGCTGTGACCTAACTGTGACGGGTGGAATTCGTAGAGTTTTTGCAAGAACTGTAATTTCTATAACATATTGTTTTTGTTGCAGAAAAATGGTGGGCGCACCTGGATTCGAACCAGGGACCTCTGCGATGTGAACACAGCGCTCTAACCAACTGAGCTATGCGCCCCGAGCCGGTAATTAGTTCGAACCGGGCGGCTTGGATTTAGTCTGCCCCTGCGCTGCTGTCAAGCGAGACTGGAAAGCGCGGGCAGCAATTGATCGAAATGATCAATCAAGGCATTGGCATCCAGCTCTTGTACAGGCACCGTTGTGTAGCCGAAGGTAACCAGAACCACCGGGATTCCGGCATTGCGAGCGGCGTTCAAATCGTTAGCGCTGTCGCCGATCATCACCGCGCGATCAGGGGCGACGCCAATGGCATCCAAAGTGCCTAGGATATGGCCGGCGTCGGGTTTGCGCACGGCCAGGCTATCGCCCCCCAGGACGGCGCCGAAATGGTGATCGATGGCCAGCTTCTCGAACAGGCGGTTGGACATGGCCACGGGCTTGTTTGTGCAGACCGCCAACTTTAGACCCGCCGCCGCCATTGTCTCCAACGCCACCAGGGCGCCGGGAAAGACGAAACTTTCATCCGCCACATGGTCCCAATAATAGTCCAGCAGGACATGGAACCATTTTTCGATTTCTTCGTCGCTGGGTTCCTGACCAGTGGCTTCAAGGCCCAGGCGCAACATGGTACGGGCGCCGTCGCCGATCATGTGGCGGACCTGATCCAGTTGCACGCCATCACGGCCCGCCTGCCCCAAGGTATGGTTGAGGGCGGAGCAGAGATCAGGCGCGGTCTCGATCAAGGTGCCGTCGAGGTCGAACAGAACGGCGTCAAAACGCTTACGGTAGGGCATGTATCTAAATCCAAATCAACATAATCAAGGGAACCGATACGGCGACGATCAACACTTCCAAGGGCAGGCCGACCCGCCAGTAGTCGGAAAACCGATAACCGCCCGGACCCAATACCAAAGTATTGCACTGATGGCCAATGGGGGTGAGGAAAGCGCATGATGCCCCGATCGCCACCGCCATCAAAAAACCGTCGGGGCTAGCGCCCAGGCCCTTGGCGATACCAACAGAGATCGGCGCCATGACCACTGCCGTGGCGGCGTTGTTCATGACATCAGATAGTGTCATGGTCAGGATCAGCACGAAGGCCAACACCGCCCAAACAGGCAACGATCCGGCCAGGCCGACCAGACCATTGGCAAGCAGGGCGGCGGTGCCTGTGCTCTCCAGCGCGCCACCGACGGGGATCATGCCGCCCAACAGCACGATCACCGGCCAATCGACGGCTTCATACATCTCGCGCAAAGTCAGGAAATCGAACAACACCATGGCCACTGCGGCCGCCGTCAGCGCCACCGCCGCCGGCAACAGGCCAAAGCCGGAGGCCGCCAGGGCGGCGACGAAGATGCCCAGTCCCGCCAACACGCGCGGTTCCTGGCCCAGGCGCAGACCCCGGCGCATTAGCGGCAGACAACCCAGCCGTGACAGTGTATCGGGTATGGCACCGCTGTCCCCCTGCAACAACAGGACATCGCCCGCCCGCATCACCACCCGGTCCAGTCGCGTCCGCACCCGCTGCCCCTGACGGGCGATGGCCAGGAGATTTAAGCCGTGGCGGTGGCGCAGGTTGGCGGTGCGCGCGCTGCGCCCAGTCAGATTGGATTGCGTGGTGATCACCGCCTCAATCAAGGCGACCTCGTCGGAGGCCAGGTGTTCAGGCGACAGCTCCTCGTCGCCTACTAGTTCCAAGCCAGCGGCCTCGATAAAGCCCTTCAGGTCCGTCGGATCGGCGCGCAGCACCAGGACATCGCCGATTTGCAGTTTGGTTCGCCGGCTGGGCGCGGGCCGGCGTTCCTCCCCCCGGATCAGGGCCGTTACCAGAACATCGAGATCATCCAATTCCGGCAATGCGGCAATGGAGGCGCCGACCAGAGCCGAGCCCTCGTTCAGGCGCGCCTCGGCCATGTAGTCGCGGATCTGGAAAATCTCGTCCGCGCGGCCCTGGCCCTGGCGGCTGCGCGGGATCAGACGCCAGCCGAACAGGATCAAATAGGCCACACCCAGCAGCGCAATGATGCCGCCCACGGGACTGAAATCGAACATTTTGAAAGGCGCATCAAAAGCATCGGCCCGGTATTGCGCGATGATGACGTTCGGCGGCGTGCCGATCATGGTGCTCAAACCGCCCAGAATCGCCCCAAAACTCAGCGGCATCAGCATGGCAGCGGGGGAGCGGTTCTGCTTACCGGCAGATTCCAGTGCCACCGGCATCAGGATAGCCAGGGCGCCCACGTTATTCATGAAAGCGGAGCAGAAACCACAGGTCGCCGTCAGCGCCGCCAGATGCATTTGCGGGCGGTCAATCAGTGGCGACAGCCAGCCGGCGATCACATCCACCACGCCAGCATTGCTCAAACCCCGGCTGACGATCAATACCGCCACCACGGTGATTACCGCCGGGTGGCCAAAACCGGCGAAAATCCGCTCCCCCGGCAGCAAACCAAGGATCGCAGTGGCCAACAAGGCCAGCAGCGCGACCAGATCATAGCGCGGCCGGCCCCAGATAAACAGGACAACCGCGCCAAGCAGAATGGCGGTAATGCCTATTTGCGCATGACTCATTCCAATTTCTGCCCTTTTTCGCCATTTTAGTGATCTTGAACACAGTATTGAAAGACACTGTAAAGGAAATTGAATTGGTCTGCTGATTACCTTGTGGCAATCTAGCGTTCTGGATTAGATGAAGAATTCTCTAACGATACAAAGACTTGCAAACATGAGTAAAGACCCGATCGCAGCTGTGGTGCTGGCCGCCGGCCAGGGCACACGCATGAAATCGCAACTGCCGAAAGTTCTCCACCCGCTTGCCGGGCGTTCCATGCTGGCGCAATTGCTGGCAACCATCGATGCTCTAGGCTCGGAACAGCGCGCTGAAAAGCGTATTGTCGTCGCCTCGCCCGCAAACCGCAACGCCATTGACGCCGCGATACCCGGCCTGGATTTGGCCATTCAGGACCCGCCCCTGGGTACGGGCCATGCCATGATGGCGGCACGGGAGAAGCTATCGGGATTTTCCGGCGATGTGCTGATGCTGTTTGCGGATTCGCCTCTGATCTCAGTCGAGACCCTGCAGAACATGCTGTCAGCCCGGCGGGGGAAGGATGACCCCGCCGTCGTGGTCATGGGCTTCCGGCCTGGGGACACGGCGGAATATGGCCGTCTGATCGTCGATGATGGCGGCAACCTGGAACGCATCGTCGAGCACCACGACACCAGCGCGGCGGAACGGCAGACCGATTTATGCAATTCCGGCTTCATGGCCATCGACGGCTCGGTTTTGGGGCAGTTGCTGGACGAGCTTGGCAACGACAACGCTAAAGGCGAATATTATTTGACCGATATTGTCGAGATCGCAAACTGCCTAGGTCGCCGCTGCGCCGTGGTCGAAGCCAACGAGATCGAGGCCCATGGCATCAATTCACGGGATCAACTGGCACAAGCCGAAGCGGTGATGCAAAATCGCCTGCGCCATGCAGCGATGGCTGCGGGCGTCACGCTGTTGGATCCCGCCAGTGTCTATTTCAGCCATGACAGCGTTATTGGCCAGGACGTCACCATACAGCCGCATGTCTACTTCGGCCCCGGCGTCACCATTGCCGACAACGTCACCATTAATGCCTTCAGCCATCTTGAAGGCTGCACCGTCGCATCCGGCGCCTCCATTGGGCCGTTCGCGCGCTTGCGTCCAGAAGCCGAGATCGGAGGAAACGCGCGGATCGGTAATTTCGTCGAGGTCAAGAAGGCCAGTATCGAAACCGGCGCCAAGGTCAATCATCTGGCCTATATCGGCGATGCCCGCGTGGGCGCGGGCGCCAATATTGGAGCCGGCACCATTACCTGTAATTATGACGGTTTCCTGAAATCCTTCACCGACATCGGCAAGGGTGCCTTTATCGGTTCCAACACCGCGCTGGTAGCTCCGGTCAAGGTGGGCGATGGCGCCATCGTCGGCGCCGGGAGCACAGTCAGCCACAGGGTCAGCGCCGACGCGCTTGCCGTGGAGCGTTCGGAGCAACGGGAAAAGGCCGGCTGGGCCGCTTCCTTCCGAAAACGCAAGGCGGCGGAGAAAGCCGCGCAAAAGAAATAAAGGATCGCAAATATGTGCGGCATCATTGGCATCATCGGCAAAGTAGGCGAAGGCAATGTGGCAGCGCGGGTGGCGGACGGCCTGAAACGGCTGGAATACCGGGGCTATGATAGTGCCGGCATCGCCACCTTGGTGAATGGCCATATCGACCGCCGCCGGGCCGAGGGCAAGCTGATCAACCTGACCAACCGCCTGGCCGACGAGCCGTTGGCTGGCGATGTCGGTATCGGGCACACCCGATGGGCCACCCATGGCATCCCGAACGAGGTCAATGCCCATCCCCATGCCACCTCCAACGTCGCCCTGGTGCACAACGGCATTATCGAGAATTTCAAGGAGCTGAAGGCGGAGTTGCAGGACCGCGGCGCCAATTTCGCCTCCGAAACCGATACGGAGGTCGTCGTGCACATGATCTCGCAGCATCTGAACGACGGCATGACGCCGGTAGAAGCCGCCCGCACCACTCTGCAGCAGCTGGAGGGGGCCTTTGCCCTGGCGGTGATATTCTCAGGCGAGCATGACCTGATGGTTGGCGCACGGCGCGGCAGTCCCCTGGTGGTGGGTTTCGGCGAGGATGAGATGTTCCTGGGCTCGGACGCTATCGCGCTGGCGCCCTGGACCAATCAAATCTGTTACCTGGACGAAGGCGATTGGGTAGTGGTACGCCGGGATAGCGCCGAGATCCGCGATGCCGCCGGCGCCGTAGTGGAGCGCGAGATCAAGCTGACCGCAGCCTCCCTGGGTGATATTTCCAAAGGTAACTATCGCCACTACATGCTGAAGGAAATCTACGAACAACCGACCGTGATCGGCGATACTATTCACTCCTTCTTCAACCCCGAGGAACGCACGATCAAACTGCCAGATCTGCCGTTCAATTTCGCCGACGTGCCAAAGCTGACCCTGATTGCCTGCGGCACCTCATGCTATGCCAGCATGGTGGCTAAATACTGGTTCGAGAGCATGGCCCGCATTCCAGTGGAGATTGATGTCGCCTCGGAATTCCGCTATCGCGACTCGCCCCTACCCGAAGGAGGCGTGGCAGTCTTCCTCTCCCAATCAGGCGAGACCATGGATACTCTGGAGGCGTTGAAACTCTGCAAACAACAGGGCCAGCGCATTCTATCCATCGTTAACGTGCCCGACAGCTCGGTCGCGCGGGAGAGCGATGTGGTGCTGCAAACCCTGGCCGGACCGGAAATCGGCGTCGCCTCAACCAAAGCCTTCACGACGCAATTGGTTGTGCTGGCCTGTCTGGCCATCACGGCGGCCAAACAATGCGGCAAATTGGATGCCCAGACCGAGGCTATCCTGGGTCAAGCGATCACGGAGGTCCCTTCACGGGCGGTCGAGGTGCTGCATCACGACGATCATATCCACGCCCTGGCCCAGGATATGTTCAAGGCGCGGGACGCCCTCTATCTGGGCCGGGGCACGGGCTACCCCATCGCCATGGAAGGGGCTCTGAAACTAAAGGAAATCTCCTACATCCATGCGGAAGGTTATCCCGCCGGCGAGATGAAGCACGGCCCCATCGCCCTGATCGACGAACAAGTACCCGTCATCGTCGTGGCGCCTAAGGATCAATGGTTCGAAAAAGTCGTCTCTAACATGCAGGAAGTGGCGGCACGCGGCGGCAAGGTGGTGCTGATTTCCGATCATGAAGGCATCGACCACGTAGGCGAGATGGCCTGGGCCTCCATCAAACTGCCCAGCGTGCATCCTTTCGTGGCGCCGATCCTCTATTCCATTCCCGTGCAGCTATTGGCCTACCATATCGCCGTCCTAAAAGGTACCGACGTGGACCAGCCGCGCAACTTGGCGAAATCGGTTACCGTAGAGTAGCAGGCCTTCCCCTCGGTCGCCCACTTGCCCCCTGTCGGCTTTTCGCCGTATGTAGACCGGCGCGGCAACCCATCCCCGAGACGAGGCTACCCACATCATGTACCCAGGCGTACCAGAAGGCTTCGAACCCTTTCCGATGGATCAGGGCTTTACTAATCATATCGGCCCACTGTTTTGGCGAATTGACAAGGGCGTCGGCGTCATGGGTTTCGTGGTTTTAGATGTTCACCTGAACCCGGCGGATATCTGCCACGGCGGCATGATGATGACCCTGATGGACATGGCGGTAGGCATGAATGTGCAATTGGCCGCCAAGACCGAGGTTTTCTCGCCAACCATCCAGATGAGCTATGATTTTCTGCAGCCTGCCTACAAAGGGCAATGGCTGGTCAGCGAGATCGACTTTCGCCACACCACCCGGCGGCTTGGTTTTGCCTCCGGCTTGATGATCGGCCCTGATGGCCCGGTCCTGCGTTGCAACGGCATCGCAAAATTGCCGAGCGCCAATGATCCTAGATTTGACCGCGCTGAAGGTGCGGTGGCGTTTGTGAAGTCTGTGGATTAGCGTGTTTCTGGGCGGCGGACTATAGTCGTGGGCATGACCACGGAGCATCGAAATATCATCATCGCCGGCGCCGGTCTCGGCGGCCTGACCCTGGCGCTATGCCTGGTTCGTGCCGGCTTCACGGTCACCGTGCTGGAACAGGCACGGACGCTGGGTGAGGTCGGTGCGGGTGTGCAGATCAGCGCCAATGGCGCCAGAGTGCTGTATCATCTTGGCCTGGCCGACGCTCTCAAAGCGGTGGCGTTTACCCCCGAACGGGGCGAGCTGCGCCATTGGCAAAGCGGCGAAACCTTAAGCTCCCGCCCCTTGGGCAAGGAGAGCGAGGCGACATTCGGGTTCCCCTACTTTCATCTCCACCGGGCGGATTTCCACCAGGTTCTGGCCGATGCCGTGACAGCCGCGGCCCCTGGCGCCATCCACCTGGGCGCCAAAGTCGCCAGGTTCGATCAATCGGACGACGGCGTAACGGTCCGCACGCAGGATGGCCGAGCTTTTCAGGGCGATATTCTGGTCGGCTGCGACGGCATCCACTCCACCGTTCGCGGACAGCTGTTCGGGCCGGACGCGCCGCACTTCACGGGTTGTGTCGCCTGGCGCGCCACTTTGCCCGTCGCTGCGCTACCGCTCGGCCATGTGCGCCCGGTGGCATCGAACTGGATCGGCCTGGGCGGCCACTTCGTGCACTATTATGTGCGCCGTGGAGAATTGGTGAATTGCGTCGGCGTCATGGAACAGGATGAATGGCAGGCCGAATCCTGGTCAACGGAGGGCGCCAAGGCCGAATTCCTGAAAGATTTCCGGGACTGGCACGAAGACTTGAAAATTCTCATCCGCAACGCCGAAACCTGTTTTCGCTGGGGCCTGTTCGACCGCGATCCCATGCCGCGCTGGGGGATGGGCCGGGTCACTCTATTGGGCGATGCCTGCCACGCCATGCTGCCCTTCATGGCCCAGGGCGCGGTCATGGCGATTGAGGACGCATATACCCTGTCGCAATGCCTGGCCGTGGCAACGAATGGCCCGGCCGCCATGCGGCGCTATGAAGATCTGCGCCGGCAGCGCACGGCAACGGTGCAACAGATGTCCCGCAACAACATCCAGTTCTTTCACCACGCCGATATTCGCAATCTGGCCGAACGCATGGGCAAGCATCGCGCGGCGCACCTATGGCTCTATGGCTTTGACGTTACTGACCAGGAGTTCACCACCTAATCCGCTTGGTAGATGCGCAGATACTCGGCAATGGCGACATGGTCCACGGGCAGGTCCAATCGATCGACTTCATCAAAGCGCAGCCATAGCAGGGCCTCGGCCTCGTGCTTCTCGATGTCGCCGGACCAGTCCCACACGGCGTAGTAATGCAGTTTGCAAAACTCTTCCGAACGATGCAGCAAGGTGCAGACATAATCAGCTCGGCCCGCCGTCACGGCCAGCTCCTCGGCCAACTCGCGATGCAGCGCTTCGATCGGGCTCTCGCCGTCCTCCAGATGCCCGCCCGGTATAGCAACGGCACCGGGGTCCAGCGGCTTGTCCAGCCGGCGCCGCTCAACCAGGAAACTGTTACCCTCGACGAGAATAAAGCTCACGCATTCCAGTATTTCCATGTTGGCTCAAGTCCTAGCCGACCGAAACAGTCCGTCCGCCGTCGATAACCAAGCTGGTACCCGTCACATAGCCGCTGGCATCCGAACTCAGATACAGCACTGCGTAACCGATTTCCCTGGGATCACCCAAACGACCCACGGGTGTCTGGCTGATCGCCCGTTGTTTCTGCTCGGGCGTGAAGGCATCCGCCAGGGTGGTGTCAAACAGGCCGGGCAGGATGTTATTGACGCGAACGCCGCGTTCGCCGAATTCCAAGGCAAACGAGCGCGTCATGCCATCTAGCGATGCCTTAAAGGTGGAATAGAGCCCCAGCATGACCGTTGAATGGCGGGCGGCGGTGGAGGAGATATTGATGATGCTGCCACCGCCGTTTTCACCCATCAACTTCACAGCCCCCACCGACATCTGCCAATAGCCGCCGATATTGACATCCAGCGCCTTGCGTAACAGGCCAGGATCAGTATCAAGGATCGTATACCAGGGGCTCAGCACGGCGTTGTTGACCAGGATATCCAGGCGGCCGTGCTTTTCACTCAGATGCACGAACATGGCATCTATATCGTCGTCATGGCCGATATTGCAAGCCTTGCCCTCGGCACTCAGGCCCAGCCCGCGAAACTCGGCGGCAACTGCATCGCAGGCATCCTGCTTACGGCTCGAAATCACTACATGGGCGCCATGTTCAGCCAAAACCTGCGCCGTGGCCCGGCCCAGTCCCATGGACGAGCCAGTCACCAAAGCCACCCGGCCCGTTAAGTCAAAGAGCTTGCGTGACATGACATACGATCCTCATACAAATATACGCCTCGGCGATCAGGGGTGCGGTCCCCAGGGGGCCTCGTTCAGCAGCTGGACGTTTTGGCTCATGACCAGCGGGCGAATCTTGCCGGCGAAGTTCATGAAGTCATCGTCAGCGAATAATCTGGCCCAAAAATCACGCCGGTCCGCGTCGTCATCAAATCTCCATAAATGGATAAGTTGATGCAGACCACCGGTATCAGAAGTGAAATAGCCCACCAGCTTGGCATCAAAGCCGCCGGCCTCGATCGCCGGCCAGCCAAATTCCGTGTAGACCTTTACCGCTTCGCCCATCTGGCCCACATAAACTTGATAGGTGCGCATTTCATAAAGTACCATTTTTTTCTCTCCTCTACTTACCAACCAGGGGTGTATAGTCATCCAACAGCCGCAGGACCTCGTCGCGCGGGGCCGAGGGTAGGGTCAACAGGGCGCGGGTCACGCCGGCCTCGGTATATTTCGCCAGCTCGTCCGCATCGCCCGGCGCGCCAAAGACATTGACCGAGATCTCGGAAACATCGCGCCCGGCCTCATCGGCGATCTTTTTCAGCCGCGCCATGTTCTCGGCCGCATCAAAACCATGGCGGGCACGGGGCAGCCAGCCGTCACAATAATCCACCACCCGGCGCAGGGTATAATCCGTCTCGCCGCCCATGATCACCGGCGGATGTGGCGTTTGCACCGGCTTTGGATGGGCCCAGGAGGCATCGAAGCTGACGAATTCGCCATGATAGGCGGCGTCTTCCTCGGTCCACAGCGCTTTCATGGCCAGGACTTGCTCCTTTATTTGGGCGAAGCGGGTTTTATATTCGACGCCATGGTCGTTCATTTCCTCCACGTTCCAGCCGCCACCGACGCCAAACAGGAAACGGCCATTGGACATCATGTCCAGGCTGGCCACGTTCTTGGCGGTGACGATGGCCTCGCGTTGAGCCAGAAGGCAAATACCCGTGCCCAGTTTGAGCTTCTTGGTCACCGCGCCCGCATAGGCCAGGGCAACGAACGGATCGTGGGTATGCCAATAGTCGCTGGGCAAATCACCACCGCCGGGCCAGGGTGATATGCGCGAGGCCGGAATGTGGGTGTGTTCGGGCAGGAACAGGGATTCAAAGCCGCGCTCTTCCATGGCCACGGCCAGTTCGTCCATGCGGATGGTGTAGTCGGTCGCGAATATCAAGGCGCCCACATGCATGGCGTGCCCTCCTCTTTGTTCTGGATTGGAGCACCATTAGAGCTAACGGACCGGGCTCTGTCTAGCGCCATCATGGGTTTGCGAAAATGCCGCTAACAGCGTAAGTTGCCGGTTAATAATTTAAGAACTCACAACCGTATCAAGAGGACGGATCGAAATCATGCGCATCGCAACCATTAATCACAACGGCAGCCCCACCCTGGCCATGCGCCGGGGCGACAATTATGTTGATCTGTCCATAGCGGCGCCGGAGCTACCACAAAGCATGATCGGCTTGTTGACGGCGGGTGCCCTGGACCAGGCCGACAAGGCGGCCCGGGCGGCCAGCGACGATGCCCTGATCCCCGCCGACGGGATGAGCTATCTGCCCCCCGTGCCGAACCCACCGAAGATCCTCTGCTGCGGCCTGAACTACCGCGACCACGCCATCGAAACCAATATGCCGATCCCCGATTATCCGATTATCTTCATGCGCTCGGCGACCTCATTGGCGGCTCACAACACGCCCATGATCCTGCCCAAGGCGGCCTCGGACTATGACTACGAGGCGGAGCTGGCAGTGGTGATCGGCAAGGCTGGGCGCCATATTTCCGAGGCCGATGCCCCGGATCACGTGGCCGGCTATTCCTGTTTCAACGACGGTTCCATCCGTAGCTATCAGTTCAAGGCGCCGCAATGGACCCTGGGCAAGAACTTCGATGCCTCGGGCGGCTTCGGCCCTGAATTGGTAACTCCCGATGAGTTGCCCAATGGCGCTGGCGATCTACGGATCCAGTGCCGCCTGAATGGCGAGACGCTTCAGGATTCGACGACCAAACAGCATGTCTTTGATGTCCCCAGAGTGATCGAGGTGCTGTCGGAAGTGATGACCCTGGAAGTCGGCGACGTGATCATCATGGGCACCCCGTCCGGTGTTGGCTCCGCACGGACGCCGAACATCTGGATGAAGGACGGTGATGTCTGCGAGATCGAGATCGAAGGCATTGGCGTTCTCTCCAACCCCATCGTTGCTGAATAACGCCCTGATGGGGTAATCCACCGGCCATGGCTATTCTGGAGCCACCACCACGCCCCTTGCCGGGTCTGAAGGAATGCCTCGCGGGCGTTGACCGGCATAATTTGGTCAACGCCCTGGTGGCCTGGCTATTCGCCATCTCGGGTCCGGTAGTGATCATTCTTGCGGTGGGCCGTCAAGGCGGCCTACGGCCCGAAGATCTCAGCTCCTGGGTCTTTGCCGCCTTTGGTTTCGGCGGCCTGATGACCATGGCTTATTCCTATCTGTTCCGCCAACCGATTGCCATTATGTGGACCATCCCGGGCGCGGTGCTGGTCGGCGGCGCGCTACCGCATCTGACCTTCGCCGAGGTGATCGGCGCCTACCTAGTCTGCGGCGTGCTGTTGGCCTTTCTGGGCGTTACCGGCCTGGTTCGCAAAATCATGGCGGCGATCCCCATGCCCATTGTCATGGCCATGGTAGCGGGCGTCTTCATTCCCTTTGGCCTAAATATCATCAAGGCCTTTGGCGAAGCCACGGTGATGGCCATTGTCATGGTCGCCGCTTTCGCCATTCCCACGGCACTACCCAGCCTGGGCCGGGTGCTACCTCCCGTACTCTGCGCCCTGGCCGCCGGCACCGCCGCGATAATCTTTTCCGGCCAAATGACAGGTGCCGAGATCCCCCCCGTCGCCTTCGCCGAGCCGATCCTCTATACCCCGGTATTCTCGCTGCGGGCCTTGGGAGAATTGGTCATACCCCTAGCGGTAACAGTGATCGCAGCGCAAAACGCCCAGGGCTTCGTAATCCTACGCCAGGCCGGGTTCGAGCCGCCGGAAAACAGCCTGACTGCGACCTGCGGCGTGGGCAGCCTGCTGTTTGGTATATTCGGCTCGGTCCCGACCTGCGTCACCGGCCCGGCGAACGCGATCCTGAACACCTCCGGCACCAAGCAGCGGCGCTATATGGCGGGGGTGCTGTTCGGTCTATTCGCCATTGGCTTCGGGCTGTTTTCACCCTTCGCCACCGGGCTGGGCCTGGTGCTGCCGGCGGTCTTCATCAACATGCTGGGCGGCTTGGCCATGCTGGGCGTGTTGCAGGGCGCCTTCACCTCGGCCTTTGGCGGGCCGCACGCGCTTGGCGCTCTGGTCAGCTTTCTGGTTACCCTATCAGGCGTTGCCATCCTGAACGTCGGCGCGCCGTTCTGGGGCCTAGTCTTTGGCTATGTTGTCACCGTTATGTTGCAACGGCAGGCCAAAAGGGCCTAGTTCCCGATCCGCAGATTACTCAATTGAGCACCGATTGACTTAAACGCTTGTTGCAAATCGGCGCCCGATGGCGAGTTGAAGTACTTGCCGCTGTCTGTGGCGCAGTTGCTCATGAGGTTCTGTATCTGTTTTGACGGGACGTCGAAGGTAATAGTGAATACTAGAATATCAAGGTTCTTCATCTTTGTGCAGACCTCGGTCAGCCGTTTGTCCAATTCTTTCTCTGCCTGACCGGGGTCATTGCCCAGTCGACCATCCGAAAAAAGACCATAGCCCGAATACTGACCGCTGTTGCCTGATATAAAATTCGCACCGTCGGTCATGATCACTATCGCCTTGTTGGTCTTCTCGTCACCATAAGCAGCGCCGTTAGTATAAGGCTCGCTAGGTGATAACACACGCCAACCCCAGACGGCACCCAGATTGATATGGGTGACACCGTTGGCCGTCATCTCATCGATCTTATCCAGCACATCCTTTTTGACGTTCGTCAACGGCAGCAACTCCACCGGACAATACTTGTTCGGTCCAAAAGACATATGATTGGATAGGTTTGCATTCAACTTACTCCAGTCGTTTGCTTGCTCGTGATCAGGCCAAAGATAGCGCCTCCATTTGCCGCCACCCTTATCTGGCTCGAGCTGGCTATCGTCGGTGGTGTCAAAGGGATGCTCCCGCGCTTCCACGCAGCCGCGCCACTGATCCGGAAGATAGTCCTGGTCCGACCGGCCCGACGTCTGTCCCCCTTGAGGATCCTTTTCCCCCTGTCCCCCTTGATGACCTTTTTTACCCTGTCCCCCTTGACGACCTTTTTTACCCTGTCCCCCTTGACGACCTTTTTTACCCTGTCCCCCTTTTCCTCCTCCCCCACTTTGTCCTCCTACAACGGTAGA
>Ga0187833_10004176_pt1 | contig 14245 bp, 12 predicted proteins | sample ETNtaG_37_FD_167968 | JGI IMG/M metagenome (GOLD analysis project Ga0187833, IMG submission 167968) | Marine microbial and viral communities from oxygen minimum zone, Eastern Pacific Ocean - ETNP2014_SV_400_PacBio MetaG (Illumina Assembly) | ecosystem: Environmental > Aquatic > Marine > Hypoxic... | reverse complement strand
TGATAAGATATTGTTTAGTGAAAATAACATATGGTCTGCGCTTATAATATTATTAGCCTCTACTTTTTATGTTATGGGGGGTGTTTTGACTTTAAAAATAAGCAATAAATCTAATGAGAATGTTACGACATCTATAATGATTTGGGCTACAATATTTTTATTGCCGCTTTCTTTATTTTTTGAACAACCATGGAATTTAGCTCCAAGGCTGGACTCAACAATTTCGATTATCTATCTTGGAATTTTTTCAACGGGAATAGCCTGGTTATTAAGATTTTATATTTTAAAGCATAATGGTTTAGTTTTCCAAGCACAAGTTGCTTATCTGATACCTATTTTTGGTGTAATTTTGGGATTCTTATTTTTAGATGAAGCTATTACTTCAAAAGTTATTATTTCTTTAATTGCGGTTACAGTTGGAATATATATTGTTAAAAAAGGTAATAAAGTTAAAATAGTTTAATTATCTTTTAAATATTATGCTGTTTTCATTAAATTTACTGGAAATATTTCCTCTATATATAATTAATATTTTCTTTTTTTTTATTTTTTCTTTTGTGTTGATCTTAAGTTATCCTATAGGTAGATATTTTTTAATCAACTATTGTGAAAATAGCTTAGTAAAATATTCTTTATTTTCTATAATAGTTTTTGCTACAATAGTTTCTATAACTACAAATTTAGCTCCGATTTTTGCAAAATATGTAATTGTTATTTTTTATTCAATAAATCTGTTTATTTTAGTTATAAGTTCAAAAATTAGAAATGATCTATTTAAAGCAGTAATTTCATTTAAATTTATATTACTTGCCATTTTTTTAATATTATTAGTACTTAACGTAGTTTATAAACCTATTTTTATTGAAAAAGATGAATTAGTTTACTTTTACAGTGGTCACCATGCATATTTTATAGACCCTATTATAGAGATTTTAACATCAGATTATTTTTCAAGACTTAAAATACCTAGCCTTTATCCGGGGGAATGGCGCACATATCACTTCTTTCAAGCAAGTTTTAACTCAATTTTTTTGTTACCAATTTACCAATCTGGAGCAATAGGTTTAATTATTTTGAAAAACTTTTATTTCTCAATTTTTTTATCTTTATTTTTTTTCAGTTTTTTTAAAAATGAGAATTCCATAAAAGAATCATATTTGCTGATTATTTCAAAAGTTTTTTTAATTATTTTGCTTTTTATTTTCTTTTTTTATCCAAAAATGAATTATATGATTCTCACAAATCATTTTGTTTCGACGCTATCTACTATATTTATAATACAGTCCCTTTTATCCAAGAATAAAAACGATTTTATGATTTGGACAATTATACTTTTTTTATCATCATTCAAAAATATTTTTATTAGCTTAATGCTTGTTGTTTATTACTTAATCGATACGCAACATTTCAGCTTAGAAAGCATCATTCAAAAAATTAAAAAAAGTTTAAATTTACCAAATTTATTGTTAGTTAGCCTTGTTTTATTTTATTTGATATCTACATTTTATCAAAATGAAGTTAGTGTACAGAAATTTCATCCACCAAGCGTTGGACAAAAGTGGTGGTACGGCTCGACAACCTATACTATAATAGCAAATTACAAATATTTTCTTCTAAGTTTATTTTTTTTAATTATTATTTATTTATTTTCATTCAAATATTTTTTTAGAAAAAAATTAAATATTTTTCCATATTTGAGAAGACAAGATTTTATTTATTTTTGTTCAGTTTTAATTATACCTTTTATCTGTATAATTATATTAATTTTTAAAAATCAAATTCTTAATATTTACAATATAGAAAAATTAGAAATATTTTTTGATTCTTTTTATTTGATGAATTTATATTACTATTTTTTTGTTCCTTTAATATGGTGTTTTATTTTGCTTTGGTTTAAAATTTCGATTCGGTATATATTTATAATTCCAATTATTATTCATACTTTTTTATCAATTTTTTTTTACAATGGCATTGTTCTTCCAGGATTTTATACTTTAGAAGTAATGATTTTATTTTTTGTTTCTCATATTTTGCTAGATTTTAGATATGCTAGCATAAAAAATACATTTTACTATTTATTCATAGCATCAGTGGCTATTTCTTGTGCTTTTAATTTTAATATTTATTACAAATCTCTCACATATTATAAGCATGGACAAAAACTTGTTTTTAAAATTAAAGATCTTAAAGAATTAAAAAAAAGAAAATATCTGTGCCCGCAAGATATAAATTATATTAATCCTCAAAAATATTCCGTCACTGCATTGAGTACACTTTTAGTTAAACCGTATTATTCAAATAATCCCAAAAGGAATAATAGAGAAACCGCATCTACTGTTCACTCACTAGCTCCAAAAAAAAAGACCAGCAATCCCTGCTTACCTAAATATGAATAGATTGTAGAATGATAATGTTATATTTATTTGTCTAAAAATTATGAACCGACCTTTTTTATTTGCTGGAGATTTAATGGCGAAGCATGGCAAACATCCTTTTTCTGAAATGCAAACAATCAGAGAAGCTCGAAAGCATTTGTTAAACAATAGTAATACAAATATTTTTTTTTTGATAAAGAAAAGATATTCATGGATGAATAAATATATTAATGAATTTGACCGTGGTGTTGAATTAGGATGTGGAACAGGTATATCAAAACTTCACATCAATTCAAAAAATTTTAAATTAACAGATATTATGAGACATGATTGGGTAAGCCAAATAGCTGATGCGCAAAAAATGCCATTTGAGGATTCATCTTTAGATTTTATAATATTAAATAATACAATTCACCATCTATCAAAGCCAATTGTGGTTCTTTCTGAATGTTCAAGAGTATTAAAACATAAAGGAAAAGTTTTGATCCAAGATGTCCATTTATCTTTGATTATGCGTATTTTAATGAATATTACTAAACATGAATCGTATTCATATAATATAAATGTTTTTGATCCAAAAGTAGATTGTAATAATCCAGATGATCCTTGGAGTGCAAATAATGCTTTGCCAGATTTATTATTTGGGAATTCGAAACTATTTCATGAAAAAGTAAAATATTTTAAAATATTATCAAAAAAATATACCGAATTTATTATTTGGCCATTAAGTGGTGGAGTTGGATCTTTAATTCCGGTACCACATATTAATAAAAGTGTATTAGAATTTATAAATTTTTTAGATAAAATTATCATATCAATGTCTAAAAATATATTTCCTTTACAGCAACAGGTAGTACTGAGTAATAATAAAACTTAATTAATAACATAAGAAAATGCATTAAAAACACGATTTATTGATGTTATGTTTTAGGAGTGATATTACAAAGGAGAGGTTAAATTAAATTTCAATGGAAGTAAGAACGCGCTAGGGACTATGAACAAAAGAGTATTGTTAATTCAGCCAAGACACGGAATTTGGGATGGAATTTGTATTCGCTTTCCCGAGTCTCTTCTCACTATAGCAGGCATACCACACAAAATGGGCTATAATGTAAAAATTATTGATTGCAGAGTAACTCCAGAATGGAAAAGTGTTTTAAAGAATTATCTGAAAGAAGGTAAACCTATATGTGTTGGTGTCACGGCATTAACGGGTCCAGCTATAAAAGATCTACTTACATCTGTAAAAATAATTAAGGAAATTGACAAATCAATTCCAATAATATTTGGAGGTGTTCACGCTACATTATTACCTAAGCAAAGTTTAACTCATGAAGGAATAGATGTGGTTATAAAAGGAGAAGGGGACTACTCATTTTTTGAAGTTGTTAGAATATTCGAAAAAAACAGTCTTGATGAAGTTTTAAGAGGCGATTTATTAAATAGTGTGAAAGGCATCTACTATTGTAAGAGAGGTGGTAACGGTAACTCTGAATCAGTAAAAAATTTAAAAGGAGAATTAGCTATAAAAAATCCTCATACAAATGGTACTGTCCATGCAACGAATGGTAATGCCCATAAAAGTGATAGCAATATAGTATGTACTGGTGAAGCTCCATTGATTATGAATCTTGATGATCTTCCAGATACGCCATACGAATTACTTGATTTACCAAAATATAACGCAGTAGATCTTGGAAATGGTGTTTCTGCATCATTTGCAACATCTAGAGGATGCCCATTTGCTTGTAAATTCTGTGGGAACGAAATCTTACAACAAAGAAAAATGAGAACAATCTCAATACCAAAGCTCGTGTCCAAGATTAAAATACTTCAAAATAAGTATGGATATAATAGTTTTTTATTTGTTGATGATTTGACAATTGCTGGAAGGAAACATTTACAAGAATTTGCTTCAGCTTTAGCAAAAATTAGACCTAAAATTACATGGGAACCAACTGGCATTAGAGCCAATCTAATAAGTAAATTAAGTGAAGAAGATTTAAAATTACTATGGAAAAGTGGCTGCAGGAGTTTAGATATAGGAATAGAAACTGGATCAGCAAGAATTATGAAGTATATCCAAAAGGCCGATACGAAAGAAAATATGTTAAAAGCAAATAAAATGTTATCTATTCTTCCGTTTAAAATTAAATATACATTTATAGTCGGCTATCCTACCGAAACTGACGAAGAAAGAGCTGAGACTGTTGATTTTTATTTGCAGTTACGAAAAGATAATCCAAATATTTTTCCGATGTTTTTTATTTATCTACCGATTGTGGGTACGTTATTGTATAATGAAATTATAGAGAAAAAATTATTTGATCCACCAAAGACATTGGAAGAGTGGGTCGATATAGATTCTAGTTCATGGTTTTTTAAGCATAAAAATTGGATACCGAATCATAAACGTCGAGAATTATCGACGGTTATGATTTCATCATTGTTTGCTAGCGAACATGCGAAAATTAAATTTGCCACAAAGTTCGGCAGAATGGGATTTCATTTATATCATCCATTTGCAAAAATGAGATTTAATCGTAAATTTTTTAAAGCTCCTATCGAATCGTACTTAATATCAGGTATTCAGAAAATGTTTCCTAATCTCAATCTCTAATCTGAGATTGTGAGTCTTGGATAAAATTGAAAATACACTCAACTTATTATTTACTGATATTCTGCTTTAAAAACAAATTAATTAGGATATTTTCTGTAAAATTAAATTAGAAACTTCTAATTATTCCCTTGATATAATTTAAATTGGTTTTCTTATTTTTTGATATATATATCTTATTTAATAATTTTGCGCTTTTTTCTAAATCAACCGTATGAGTAATTAATTGGCCTAAATTGCTGTTATGTATATTTCCGAGGAAATTTTCTGCAGATTTCCAATTATTCATTTTTTTCTTGAATGAAGAGTTCCACACACCTTTTATGATTAATTCTTTTCTCAAAATGTCGCCTATTTGATTTCTACTAAATTTTATTTCATTATTAGGATTTCCTGAAAAAATTATTACACCATTTTTTTTAACAAAATTTAATGAACTGACAAAATTTTTGTAATTTCCAGAGCTTTCTACAACAACATCAAATTTTTCACACAAAGAGGACAAGATATATCGATCTTCTTTTGTATTTTTGTTATTAAATAATAATTGGTCACTAGAATACTTTTTTATCTCTTTCAATTTAAACAAATTTCTATCAAGCGTTGTTAGATTTACATTTGGGTTTTTTCTTTTTAATATTCTGGCTAAAATTTGGCCTATAAAACCTGAACCAATTAAAAGAATTTTATTTTTTTTTGATAAAAAGTTTGGAAATTTATCTAAAATATTAAATGCTACAGCTGTAGGTTCGATCAATGAGCAAATGTTAAGATCCATTTTTTTATTAATCTTATAAATATTCCACTCATACACATCTAACACTTCACAAAATGATCCATCTATTCTTGATCCATAATAAGAATAATTATTACATAAATTATAATTTTTACTCTTGCAATTATCGCATATATTTTTTTTATGACCATGAATACATTGTGGTATTAGTGGATAGGCTGAAACTATTTCGTTTTTGCTGAATTTTGTAACTAACTTACCCGTTTGAATTATTTTTCCTACGAATTCGTGTCCCAATACCAGTGGGTATGAGTATGCCATTCCATTGAAAGCTCTTGGTATATCAGATGCACAAATACCTGAGTACAGTATTTGCAATCTACACTTACGAGAGTGCAATGTTCTCTGGATATTTTTTTCAACGATTCTTAATTTTTTGTTTTTAATTAGAGTAAGAGCTATCATATTCTTAAATAATTTGTTTCAGAAAAAAAATTTTGCCAATATATGAATGAATTAAAATCATAAACATCTCCAAAATTTATCCAAAAATCCACTTCTAATAATTTCACTTTCAAACCCTTTTTGATAAGAATATTTATGTTGTTAGCCACATAAAGTTCTTTGCGTACATAATATTTTTTTTTCTTTGCGACTTCACAAGACATGAAAAAATCCTTAGATTTTTTGAACCAAAAAGTACCCACTATCATATGGTCATTAGCTGGATTATTAGATATTGTTTTTTTTTCTATTATTTTTTTTACAGTTTTGTTTTTATTTAAAGAACAGTAAGCAAAATTGGAATAATCATTAACTATTCTTGATTTTAACTTATAGGTAAAAATGATCACATCGGAGTTTTTTCTTAAAATAAAAAATTTTTCTTCTGAAAACCTTAAAATATAATCGCAAGAATGAATAAGTACATTTTGATTATAATTAATTAATTTTTTTGCTTTGTAGCACGTATCAGCCTGTCCTAAGGTATTTTTATTTAAAAGCAAACTTTTAAAACTATTTTTTTTAATTAACTTTCTTAAATTTGAATATTTTTCATATATTTCTTTTTTCAAAATTATTAATTTATTTTTTGATTTAGGTAGTTTTGAAATTGATTTTTCTAAAATACATTGGTTATCAATTTTGATTAATGGCTTTATTGTGCCAAAATTATTTTTTTTAAATCTTACTCCAAGTCCAGCCATAGGTAAAATAATGTTACTAATTGAATTTTTAATTTTCTCAGGCATTTTTTTTAAAAAAGTTTAACCAATGTACAAATTCTTCATAATCTTTTGGCGTTCCAAGAGAAACAAAACGCTCAACTTCAAAGTTTAATATATTTATTTTTTCATTTAATAAATAAATATAAGGCAAAGATACGTATATTTCTTTATGTTTTCTGACCATTTGTTTATCTTTCAAAGCCCTATATCCATTTTTTTTGAAAATACTGAAACTTTTGAAATAATATATTCCAGTTGATGCAAATTCCTCTGATGGTTTTTTAGTAAAAGATTTTTTTTCTCTTAGTTTGGTTACAAGTTTATTTTTAATTTTTAAATAACAATATAAAGTTCCTGTAAATGAACTAGGATGAAATCCTTTAAAAGAAACAATAGCACCATCATAACCGTAAATTTCTCTTTTAAATTTTTTATAATCCCAATCGATTAAAAAATCGCAATATGATATTATAAAATTAGAGTCATTCTTAATTGATTTTACTTGAAGAGCGGAATAGACAGGACCTAGGTTATGCGATTTAATGACATTGATATGAACATTTTTTCTTAAATTTTTAATATAGTTTATTAAATCATTATTTTCTGATATTTGCTCTTCTGATAGAACGAAATGAAAAGTGTCATTATCGTCAAATTTTTTTGTTACTTCGGATATAACAGTAGAATTGCCGATCGGTAGTAAAAATTTAGGTTTCTTATATCCAGCATTATAAAATCTTTTTGATTGTCCAGCTAAAGTTATTAGAACATCCATTATGAATTTTTATTTAAGTGTTTTTTCCAATAAATAACTGATTCTAAAACATCTTTTTTTAAATTTTTGTCTATAGGATCTCTTTCTTTAAAAGATAATTCAAGTGACAGTTCCGTATCATTAATTTTACTTTTTTTCAAAATTTGTAAAACTTTCGAAGCTCTAATTATGCCTTTAACGTTATTTTTTTTAGTAAAGGGCAAATGTGTATAATTATTTTTTACAACCTGCTTTATGTGTACTACTGGGCTTACATTGGCAAATTCTTTTAACCAACAATATGGATCAAAATTTATTCTATTTTTTGAATTTAAATTTCCGTGACCTACATCTAAACAAATTTTAAAACTTGTTTTTGATTTTTCATTTAATTTTTTTTGAATTATTTTGCATTCATTTATAGTATCTCCAAATTCTCTTGAAATAGACATTGGTTCCCAAATCAATGCTTTGAGTTTTTTTTTTGACGCATATTCAGCAATTTTTTTCCAGTTTTTTATAATTCTATTTATTAATATTAAATTTCTTTTTTTTGATTGATTATCTTTGTACGTTAAAATTCCTAAATGACTTCCTGCATATTTGGCACCTAAATCTACAGAAATATTTATAAAATGTTTAAACCAATTTATCCAATATTCTTGATGAGATTTATCTGGATGAGCTAAATGATTTAGTCGAGTATAAGCTCCAGTGAAAGTACTATTTACTTTTAGATTATGCTTCGAAAAAATTTTGTTAATTTTGTTTATATGTTTTATTGAAAAATTCCTTGGCATATTTAAATTTAACCAATCTGATGTTGGTTGAATAAATTTAATATTTAGATAATTTCCGCAAAAATCAGCAAACTCCTCAACTTCTGCAAATCTGTTTAACGCAAGTCCAGTGTTAACACTTAATTTAAATTTATTATGCATTTACAGAACTTTATCTATAGCCTCATGTATTTGTTCTACAGCCTGTCTAATTGATAAGTTTTTAACAAATAGTCCACTAGAACCCAACACCAAAATTTTTGCTCCAGCTTTTAAAAAATCAGGTATAGTATTTTTGTTTACATTACCATCAACTGTAATCGAAATATTTAATTTCATTTTGTTAATTAAATTTCTTAGATTATCTATTTTTCTAACTATCTGAGGAATTAATTTTTGAGACATAAAACCAGGATTAACTGTTAACAACAAGATATTTTCTACATCCTCAAGAACATACTCCATGTGTTCTAGAGGAGTGGCTGGTGATAAAGCAAGAGCTACTTTAGCCTTCTTTTTTATTTCAATAATATCTCTATGAAGATTTTTTGAAGTTTCTTGGTGAATTGTAAAGATGTCATTTTTGCTCAGAGTAAATCTATCAAAAATTCTCATTGGTTCATCCACCATTAAATGGTAGTGACCAGGTAACTTTGTGGACTTTTTTACAAGATCTATAATTGCGGATCCCATTGTGAAATCAGGGGCATATCTTCCGTCAATTACATCATAGTGTATATAATCTATATTATTTTGCTCTAAATCAGTCAGTTGATTTTTTAAATGAAGCCAATCGGCACACATCAAAGAAGCAGATAATTTTATCTCTTTATACATTTTGTGGTTTTATAATAATTTTAATACATCTACTAGTTTTCATAATATTAAAGGCTTGTTTAATTTTTTTTAAACTATAAATATGTGTAATAATATCATTTAGAATTATTTTTCTGTTTATTATAAGTTTTGCAGCTTTTGTTATATGTCTTTTTTTCGATCCGTGTGAGCCTACAATTTTTAACTGTTTGTAATGTATTAAATTTGTATTTATTTTAACAAAAGGATCTTTATGATCTTTTTTCTCCAAACCAGAAAAGAAATTTATAGACCCACTTTTTGAAATTATGTTGATGGCTTCATTTTGTGCTTTTGAAGAATTACAAGCTACAAAACAATAGTTTATATTATCATTTTTGTTTAAAATAGAAAAAATCTTTTTTTTATAATTTTTTAAACCAAACTTAAAAATATTTTTTCCTTTTATTCCATTAGATAATTTATAACTATTGACATCTATTAGAAAAATTTTTTTACTTTTATAATAAATACATAATTTTGCAATTATATTACCTATAGATCCAGCTCCAAAAATAACTACATTCTGATCGGATTTAAAATTAATTTTTTCAAATCCATTAATGCAGCAAGCTAAAGGTTCAACTAAACAAGCGGTGTTATGATTAATTTTGTTTTTTGTAAGATAGTGTGGCGCTTTACGTAAAAGATTATTACTAATCTTCAAATATTTTTGGAAACCTCCATCTATTTCGTGTCCAAACGCAAAATCCATGTTAGGTTTATTAGGAATATCAGCACCTAAAATAATTTTTTGGCCTTTTTTAAAGTATTTGCCAGTTTCTACAGAAGCTATTTCGCCAGATATTTCATGACCCAAAACAGTATCATTTTTAACTCTATTGCTACCTTTTTTTACTATCTTAAGATCACTTCCACAAATACCACAGCTATGAATTTTTATAAGTATTTCATTTTTATTAATTTGACTAATTTTTGTTTGCTCAAGCTTAAGAACATTTTTTTTTTTATATTTTAATGCAAAATTATTCATTAGATTTTTAAGGAAAACAGAAAATACATAAACATTAATAAAATAAAAGTTAATAAATAAATATGTTTAGACTTGTTAAAAATATAATAGAAAAATATTACAACTCTTCCTGTGTGTGAACTTTTGTTTATACTGTTGATATAGAATATCTCGTCTTTACTAAGATAATATATAATTGGTATATAATATAAAAAATGTAATAAAAATAATGTTATTCTTGTTTCTAGCATTTTAAGCTCAATGCCTAATCCATTAATCGAAGCTATAACTAAGAATATTTCTATAAACATCAAAAAGTAAATATGTAAAAATCTTTGATAAAATTCATAAAGATCTATTTTTAAAATAAGAATACAGATAATCATTAATAGTGGAGGTAAAATAAAATAAAAGAAAATATTATAAAAAGGCATTGATTGATTAATATTAATTTTTAAAGTGTCAAAATTTAATTGGTTGATAACCAAAAAAATATTTATTAAATAAATAAAAAGTAGGAAAAAAATATTTTGTTTTGATAATATAATTTTTTTTTGAATAAAGAGGATAACAAGCCAAGAAATCCAATAAACATTTCCAATCAGTCCATCTACAGGATGGATATGTAGCATCGATAACCATAAAAAAGTTATGGTGAAAACTCTAATTTTGCTAATGCGAATAATATTTAAACTTAAATAAAAAATTAAACAGAAGAAAAAAATCGAAAATGAAGGTAGGGGAAATCCCATAATTTCAAAGTTTTCATATAAATTTACATTTGCGCTAAGATCAAATTTTTTAAAAAGGCCAACTAAAAAATTTATAAAATGAAAGTTTTCAGTTGCTAAAAGAGAAAGTATAGTTAATGAAAATGACCAAATATTGCTAGAAAGTATTTTTTTAAAAATTTTGAAAATTATAACGGCTACCAGAGCAGGAAAAAAACAATATCCAAGAAAAAATTTAAGTGAGTCAGAGGTTAAAATACTGTTTAAAAAAAAACTTAGATAAGGTTTGTAATTGAGTAATTCTATAGTAGTATCCAAATCATTATTATTTAAATTAGCTGTTGAATAATTGAACTCAATCCATAAAGAAAAATATAGAATAAATAAAATAAATAAGATTAGTTCATAAAAATTTTTAATAAAAAAGTTCTTATATTTAGAAACGACCATGAAAAAGGATATTAAACGAACTAAATAATGAAAGTAAAGAATATTTAATTTTTTTTGTTAAATTTTCATTTGCGCCCACGCCATGCTTTCTTTTTGAAACATCAACTTTAAATCTTGAAATTTTACAATTATTAATTTTTGCATTTAGTAGCATATAAAGGTCTAAGCTCATATCATCAGGTAAAAAATCTAGATTTTTTATTAGTGATTTTTGAAAAAGATTTGGTTGGGCATGAATATCATAAAGTTTTTTTCTAAATAAAATGGAATTGATCATTGACATGAAAAAAGTGAAAGTATTTTCAATGACTGATCTTTTTTTTCTGCTACCTTTTATAAAATTTTTTTCAAAATTTAATGATTTATAAATAATGAAAGCTTTATGGACATTTTCCAAATCAAACTGCAAATCTGCATGTGTATAACAAATTATATTAGAAGTAGCATTCTTAATCCCTTGTTTTACACCATTTCCAAAACCAATATTTTTGTTAATTTCAATAACTTTTAAATTTTTTATTATATTCTTTTTTGAACTGATAATTTCCGCAGAATTGTCTGTAGATCCATTATTAACAATTATAACTTCCAAAAAAAATTTATTTTCTAATCTTGAAATTTGATCAAAAAGTTCTTTTATATTTTTTTCTTCGTTATAACATGGTATTATTAAAGTTAAATCTGCCATGATTTTTGTGAGTCATAGAATAAATACTATAAAAAAACTTAAGAAGACACCAAAATTTTATGGTATCGAGATAGATGTAAGAGATTATAAAAAGAAAATCATTCTCTCTCACGATCCTTTTAGACCAGGAGAAAGTTTTTATGAATTTATAAAAAAATATGATCATAAATTTTTAATATTAAATGTAAAAAGCGAAGGAATTGAGAGCAACATTCTACAAATTTTGAAAAAATTCAAAATTAAAAATTATTTTTTTTTAGATTGTAGTTTTCCTGCATTAGTTAATCTTGTTAAGAAAGGAAATAAAAATGTTGCGATTAGGGTATCCGATTATGAGAGTTTCAAAACTCTAACTAAAATAAAATATTTAGCAAAGTGGGTTTGGGTTGACTGTTTTAAAAACATTCCTCTTAATGAAAAAAAATATAAATTGTTAAAAAAATATAAATACAAAATTTGCTTAGTTTCACCTGAACTTCACGGGAGAAACATTGGTAATAAAAATTTTTTTAAATTAGTAAAAGATAAAAAAATTAAAATAGATATGTTGTGTACAAAATCGCATTTTATTGAAAATTGGAAAAAAATTTTAAATATAGTTTAAATTTTTAACACAAAGTATTTGAAAAAAATATTTTATCACGCTGCAAGATTCTCTAGTGTTGGAGTTTTTGGTGTTTCAAAAATTTACTCTCAAGTATGCGGCACATTTGTTTTCGTAATAATAAGTTTTATTTTAGTTAGAAAATTAATGAAAAGTAGAATTTAATTGAATATTCAATTTATTTATGCTTATATTTTCAACAAAATGTATTACACTATAACAAGACCTTAATTAAATGGCTCACGTCATATTTGCTCAAGAAATGTATTTTCCCCTTCAAAGCACACAAATTTTGTCAGCCTATTTGAAGAGAGCAGGACACACAACAGATCTTGCGATAGGCAGTCCAGCTAAAATTGTTGAATTTTGTAAAAAAAGAAAATCTGATCTAATAGCCTTTTCAGTATTAACTTCATATCGAAATCATATGTTAGCAACTGTTGATGAATTGAAAGAAGCTAAAATAGATTCAATTTTAATAGCAGGAGGTTATGACATAACTTTTATGCCGCAAATAATAAAAAATTCAAATTTAGATATTATTTGTGTTGGAGAAGGTGGTGATCCAATAATTGAATTATGCAAAGCATTAGATGAAGGAAAAAATTGGAGAGATCTTGATATAGGTAACTTACACATAAAACAAGCTGATGGAAGTATTAGAAAAAATCTAATGAGACATTGGTTGATGAATATGGACGAGATGCCTTTTGATGATCGAGATATATATTGGCAGAAGGATTCATATTTTAAATTGGTACCATTTACTCAAGTTTTAGCTGGAAGAGGTTGTCCATATCCATGCACATATTGTTTTAATGATGGTTATAAAAAAATTCATGTTGCTGCTGGAATGAAAGGCAAAAATTACACCAATTTGAGAAGTGTTTCACATGTAATAGAAGAATTGAAAATGTTGGAAGAAAAATATGGATCAACAGATTTTTTTTTTAATGACAGCACGTTAACTTATAACCCTAAGTGGATAATTGAATTTTGCAGCGAATATATAAAATCTGGATTAAAAGCAACTTTTTCGGTAAATGCAGTTATACCAGAACTAACAGAGGAAGTTTGTAAAGCTCTTGCCGATACTAGTAAATGTAGATTGATAAGGTTTGGTCTTGAAACTGGGAATGAACAATTTAGATATAAAACTTTAAGGAAGAGTGTCAAAAATTCACAAATGATAGAAGTTACCGATAGAATGAATAAATATAATCTAAGATATTCTATGCAGTTTATGCTTGGTCTTCCAGGGGAGACAAAAGAATTGACATGGGAAACTTTAAACATGGCAAGAAGGATTACTGGCCCAAAGGGAGTTCATGGAATTAATATTTTTAAACCTTTTCCAGGACTAGAAATTAATAATATTGGATTGGAACTTGGACAATATCAGGCATCCGATGTAATGGCACCTGGAAGTGTTGCTCCTTCAACATGGAGAAAAG
>Ga0187833_10004167_pt1 | contig 14261 bp, 12 predicted proteins | sample ETNtaG_37_FD_167968 | JGI IMG/M metagenome (GOLD analysis project Ga0187833, IMG submission 167968) | Marine microbial and viral communities from oxygen minimum zone, Eastern Pacific Ocean - ETNP2014_SV_400_PacBio MetaG (Illumina Assembly) | ecosystem: Environmental > Aquatic > Marine > Hypoxic... | reverse complement strand
GCCACCCGTGGTCGTAGAGCGGCGCCTTCCCAGGACTAACTCGAAAGACGACCGGGTCAAGTGGCCCAGCGAACGAAGTGAGTGGCTAGCCCCCAAGTCGATATCGCCGAGCTTGACGTCGATGTCCTTGAGCGTCCCCTCGGCGCTGGTGCGTGCCAGGTTTCTGCGCTCACCGATGGCTCCCATGATCTCGCGCTGAGTGTCATGGATTTCGGCGTCGCTGCCGGCCGTTTGGGTTCGGCGGCCTTCTTCGGCCGCTCGATTGGTGACGCGCAGGTCCGCTTCGATCTCGTAAACATCGACACGGTCAAAGTAAGCCATGCTGCCCTCCCGGCAGATTTGGGCATTGCCCGTAATACGTCATAAACATAACAAAATACTCCAAAAAAAACCCATACGGTAGCCCCACACCTTCATATCTCAGAATAAATATTCTGAACACGTGTGTGATGGCACAAATGAATCCTGGATGCAGCCCCACTAACAACAGTTTAGCACAATTTACTAGAAGATCGAGTCAAATCCTGTAGATAAATTTAGTGTGATGAAATGATATTCGTGTTTTAGGGTCCCCGGCACCAAACCCTCTGGCCAAGCCCTCCAATCCCGGTCACCATGGCGGCTCGCCCGTCGCACTCCTCAACACCCCACAGTTCCCCCAGCCCAGCCCCCCATGCCCCGAAAACTCCCCTTTCATTACGGCTGGGTCGTGGTCATTGCCGGCACATTGGGGATGTTCGTCAGCCTCGGCTGTGGGCGCCTGACCTTGGGCATGCTGTTGCCCTCGATGGGGCGCGCCGTGGGCCTCGATTATGCCGAGATGGGGTTGATCAGCACGGCCAACTTCGTGGGTTATCTGCTGGCCGTGCTGCTGGTCGGGCGGCTGGTTACCAGGCTGGGGCTGCGGCCCACCATCGTGGCCGGGCTGATGCTGGTGGCGGGCTCGCTCTCGGCCATCGCGGCGGCCCAGGGGTTCGTCTCGATCCTGGTGCTCTATTTCATTACGGGGCTGGGAAACGGCGCCAGCTTCGTGCCGCTGATGATCATCATCTCGCACTGGTTCCAACCTAGCGCCCGTGGGCGTGCCAGCGGGTTCCTGATGGTCGGCGCCAGCCTGGCCATGATGGCCAGTGGCCTGGCCGTGCCGGCCGTCAACGCCGCTTTTGGCGATGCCGGCTGGCGCCTCAACTGGCTGGGGTTTGGCCTGGCCTGCGTCGTGGTGGGCCTGCTGGCGGGGCTTTTGCTGCGCAACCGGCCGGCCGATCTCGGGCTCGAGCCTGTTGGCAAGGCCGAATCCGGGCCCAAGGCCCCGCCCACGGGCGCGGGGCTCGGGCGCCTGGTGGCGCACCTCGGTGCCATCTATTGGATCTTCGGCTTCGTTTACGCCACCTACGTCACCTTCGTCGTCACCACCATGGTTGACGAACGCGCCTTCGACGAGGTCGCGGCCGGCCATTTCTGGGCCCTGATGGGCCTGATCAGCGTGCCCTCGGGACCGGTCTTCGGCGCCGTCTCCGACCGCTTCGGGCGGCGTGCCGCGATGATCGCCGTCTTCGCCATGCAGGGCTTGGCATACCTGCTCGTGGCGGCGGCGCTGCCCGATCCGGCGGTGCTGTTCTCGATCGTGCTCTTTGGCCTGGGCGCCTGGGCCATCCCGCCGATCATGGCGGCCACGGTCAGCGACTACATGGGTCTCGAACGTGCCGTGCGCATATTCGCGCTCGTCACCTTGGCCATGGGCGTCGGCCAGATGCTGGGGCCGGCGGTGGCCGGTGGGCTGGCCGAATGGCAGGGCAATTTCCTCGGCGGCTATGCGCTGATCGCCGGACTGGCGCTCGGGGCCGTCATGCTGGTGGCGTTTTTGCCGCGGCCCGCAGGAAAAGGTTAAGCTGCCGGCCGGTAGCAAACAGGAATAAAATCATGACCATTGCCGACTACGCCACGGCGCTGGTGACCGGCGCCTCCAGCGGCATCGGCGCGGACACGGTGCGGGCCCTCAGCGCCCGCGGCCTGGAGACCTGGGCCCTGGCGCGGCGGCCGGAACGGCTGGCCGAGTTGGCGGACGAGACCGGCTGCCACACCTTGGCTGCCGACGTGCGCGACGGCGCCGGCCTCGAGGCGGCGCTCGAGGGCCTCGAGATCGACGTGCTGGTCAACTCGGCCGGCGTCGGCCGCGGCATGGAGGGTTTGCTCAGCGCCAGCGCCGAGGACGTCGCCGCCACCACCGAGACCAACCTCGGCGGCACGCTGCAGGCCATTCGGGCGCTGGCGCCCGGCATGGTGGCCAGGCGCCGGGGCCACATCGTGAATATAGGTTCGATCATGGGGCTCTACCCCATGTCGGCCGCCATCTACGGTGCCACCAAGGGCGGCATTCACATGCTCGGCTCGACGCTCCGGCTGGAGCTTCAGGGCTCGGGCGTGCGGGTCAGCGAGGTCAGCCCGGGCCGGGTGCAGAGCGAGTTCTTCGCCGCCAACCTCAAGGACCCCGCCGGTGCCGAGGCGCTCAACAGCGCCTTCAAGCTGCTGCTGCCCGAGGACGTGGCCCAGGCCGTGGTCTTCGTTCTCGAGGCGCCGGCCCACGTCAACGTCTCGATGGTCGAGCTCTGCGCCGTCGAGCAGATCCCCGGCGGCGTGCAGATCGCACCGCTCGAAGGCTGAGATTTGCGGCGCTTGGGCAAATTCGCGCTGGCGGCAATTTTGCCGCTGTCGCCGGGCGCCCCAGGCGCCGCACGAGCCGGCGCCCACGAGGACGGCGCGGCGGCCTTGCGGCGCGGCGACGATGAAACCGCCGTGGCCAAGTTCCGCGAGGTAACCTGAGTAAAGAAACAGGAGCAACCCATCATCATGCGCAAAGATGTCGCGAAGGTACAGGAGTTGCGGGCCGCCAACCTGGATGCGGCCCGGCCCGAAGCCGTGGCCAAGCGGCGCAAGACCGGGCACTGGACGGCGCGCGAGCAGATCGACGCCTTCCTCGATGCCGGCACCTTCGCCGAATACGGCGCCCTGGCGCGCCCGGTGCGCGACGACATGGCCGGTGCCGCCGACGGCCTGATCACCGGCATCGGCGAGGTCGAGGGTCGCTCCTGCGCCATCATGGCCTACGACTACACCGTCCATGCCGGCACCCAGAGCCTGATCAACCACAAGAAGCACGACCGCATATTCGAAGTTGCCGAGCGCCTGCGGCTACCCTTGATTTGCTGGCTCGAAGGCGGCGGCGCCCGGCCCCACGACATGTTCGCCGGCCTGGGCCTGGATTTGCCCACCTTCATGGCCTTTGCCCGGCTTTCGGGCCAGGCCCCGCTGGTGGGTATCGTCACCGGGCGCTGCTTTGCCGGCAACGCCAACCTGGCCGGCATGTGCGACGTGCTCATTGCCACGCCAAAGGCCAACATCGGCATGGCCGGGCCGCCCTTGGTCGAGGCGGCACTGGGCAAAAGCACCACGGCCGAGGAGATCGGTCCCGTCGAGGTGCAGCTGCCCAACGGCGTCATCGACCTGCTGGCCGAGGACGAAGGCGAAGCAATCCAGTTGGCCAAGCAGTACCTGGGGTATTTTGGCGGCCCAGGCGAGCCGGGAGAAGCCCCGGACGGCAAGGCCTTGCGAGACATCATCCCGGAAAACCCGCGCCGCGCCTACGACGTGCGCAAAGTCATCGCGGGGATTGCCGATGTGGGCTCGGTGCTGGAGTTACGGGCCAAATTCGGCCGTGCCATCGTGACGGCGCTGGTCCGCCTTGAGGGCCGGCCGCTGGGCGTCATCGCCAACCAGCCGATCCATATGGCCGGCGCCATCGACAGCCCGGCCTCGGACAAGGCGGCGCGGTTCATCCAGCTTTGCGATGCCTTCGACGTGCCGCTGCTGTTCCTTTGCGACACGCCCGGCCTGATGGTCGGGCCCGAGATCGAGAAGACCGCCCTGGTGCGCCATTCCGGACGCTTGCTGCTCAACCTGGCATCGGCAAGCGTGCCTTTCATGACGGTGATCCTGCGCAAGGCCTATGGCCTGGGCGGCTATGTCATGGGGGCCCGCGGCCTCGACCCGGCGCTCTGCCTGGGCTGGCCGACGGCCGAATTCGGCGGCATGGGCCTGGAGGGCGCGGTCAACATCACCCACCGCGCCGAACTGGCGGCGGCGCCCGACGAGGCCGCCCGCCAGGCCATCCACGACCGCGCCACGGCGGAACTCAAACGCATGAACACGGGCCTCGAGGTGGCGGCGAAATTCGAGATCGACGACATCATCGATCCCGCCGAGACCCGGCATTATCTTGGCCAAGCCTTGAAGGCCATGCCGGCGCCGCCGCCCCGCAATGGCAGAAAACGAGTCATCGATGCCTGGTAGCGCTTAAGATGGGCCCGCCCAGGTGTCCCGCCGCCCCGCCGCCGCGGCCGCCTTCGAGAAGGAAATGAAATGGCACGACTGACGATCATCTACTGGCGCGACATCCCGGCCCAAGTGACGGTCAAGAACGGCGGCACCGTGCGCCGGCCCCTGACCCCGCGCTTCCAGGAAGCCATCGACGAGGCCGCCATGCGGGCCGGCGCCCAGGAAAGCAGCGATTACGCCAAGGGCTTCGAGCGCCGCGACCAGGGCGAGGTCGAGGGCGAGCCGGACGCCGTCGCCCTGACCAGCGCCCAACGCCTGGAGGCGGAATACGACGACGTCCGCCTGCGCACACTTTCGCGGAACGGCGGGCACGAGGAGGGGTAATCGGCAGAGCCACGGCGGGGACGAATCATCATCAGCCTTGGCCGAACTCGATCCCCTGGGCCAAGGGCAGCTCGCGGGAATAGTTGATGGTGTTGGTGGCACGGCGCATGTAGGCCTTCCAGGCGTCCGAGCCGGCTTCGCGGCCACCACCGGTGTCCTTTTCGCCGCCGAAAGCGCCGCCGATCTCCGCCCCCGAGGGGCCGATGTTGACGTTGGCCAGGCCGCAGTCGCTGCCCTGGCTGGAGAGGAAGAGTTCGGCCTCGCGCATGTCGCCGGTGAAGATGCAGGAGGAAAGGCCCTGCGGCACGTCGTTGTGCAACGCCACGGCGTCGCTGAAGTCCCGGTAGCCCAGCACGTAGAGGATGGATGCGAAGGTTTCGCGGCGTACCGTCTCGGTCTGGCCGGGCATCTCGACCAGGGCCGGGGCCACGTAGAAGCAGTCGGGGTGGGTCTCGGCCACGAGCCGCTGGCCGCCATGGACCGCGCCGCCCTCGTCGGCCACCTTGGCGATGGTCTCCTGCATGGTCAGGAAGGCGGCCTCGTCGATCAACGGCCCGACCAGGACATCCGGGTCCAGGGGATCGCCGACGCGGAGGCCGGCATAGGCTGTCTTGAGGCGCTCGACCAGGACCTTGCGGATGCTTTCGTGGACGATGACGCGGCGCAGCGTGGTGCAGCGCTGGCCGGCTGTGCCGACGGCGGCGAAGACGATGGCCCTGAGCGCCAGTTCGAGATCGGCCGAGGGAGCCACGATCATGGCATTGTTGCCGCCCAACTCCAGGATGGAGCGGCCCAGGCGGGCCGCCACCCGCGGCCCCAGCCGGCGCCCCATGCGGCTGCTGCCGGTGGCGCTGATCAGCGCCAGACGCGGGTCGTCGGCCACGGCCTGGCCGACCTCGGCATTGCCGATAACGATTTGCAGCAGCCCGGCCGGAGCCTCGCCGAAACGGGCGCAGGCCTGGTCCAGGATGGCCCCACAGGCGAGCGCCGTAAGCGGCGTCTTTTCCGATGGCTTCCACACCACGGTGTCGCCGCAAACCAGCGCCAGTGCGGCATTCCATGACCACACGGCGACCGGAAAATTGAATGCCGTGATGACGCCGATGGGCCCCAGCGGGTGCCAGGTCTCCATCATCCGGTGGCCGGGCCGCTCGGAGGTCATGGTGCGGCCGTAGAGCTGGCGCGAGAGGCCCAGCGCGAAGTCGCAGATGTCGATCATCTCCTGCACCTCGCCCTCGCCCTCGGCCAGGATCTTGCCGCACTCGCGCGTTACCAGTTCGCCCAGCAAGGTCTTGCGGGCGCGCAACTCCTCGCCCAAGAGCCGCACCAGTTCGCCGCGCCTGGGCGCCGGCACCTCTCGCCAACGACGGAAAGCGGTCTCGGCCCGGTCCACGGCCGCGACCACGGTGGCCGGTGATTGGCTCTGCAGGCGGCCCAGTGCGCTGCCGTCGCCGGGCGAGCGCACCACCAAGTCACCGCCGGCCCGTGCCGCGGCGTCGATGCCGAGAGTCGAAAAAAGAGCGTCGAGTTCCACAACCGCCACCTTCTGCTACCCAATCCGACCGCTTCCAGCATAGTCTCATCGGGGTGAGGGCCGAAGGGCAAAAAAATTGGCCCGCCTTCGCGCGGGGGAGGGGGGAGGGAGCGGAACGAAGGCGGGCCAGGTGGTAGGCGTTTCCGGTTGGCTGAGGGGCACTCTAGCGGCCATAGATTACAAATTAATTAAAATTTTTGATAAATTTTCGAGCGGGCGGCGGGGAGCGAAAAAATGACCGATTGCGGTGCCGACTACAGCGCGGGCATCGCCTACGTCGAGGGCGACTACGTGCCGGTCGGCGAGGCCAAGGTTTCGCTGCTGGACTGGGGGTTTTTGCGCTCCGACGCCAACCAGGACACGGTCTCGGTCTGGCAGGGCCGGTTCTTCCGCCTGGAAGACCATCTCGACCGTTTCTTGCGCAACATCGCCAAGCTGCGCATGACCTGTCCGCTTGATCGCAACGGCATCCGTGAGGTGCTGTTCGAATGCGTCCGCCGCACGGGCTTTCGTGAGGCCTACGTGCAGTTCCTGATGACCCGCGGCCGGCCGCCCATCGGCTCGCGCGATCCCCGCCTGGCGGAAAACAAGTTCTTCGTCTTTTGCATCCCCTACGTCTGGATCGCCACGCCCGAGCAGCAGGAAAAGGGCCTGCATCTGGTCGTCAGCCCCTACCGCCGGCTGCCGCCCGAAAGCGTCGATCCAACCATCAAGCACTATCACTGGCTGGATTTCGAGATGTCGCTATTCGAGGCCTTGGACCAGGGTGCCGACAGCACGGTGCTGCTGGACCAAAAAAGCAACGTCGCCGAGGGGCCGGGTTTCAACATCTTTCTGGTGCGCGGCGGGCGCCTGCTGACGCCCGCCGGCGGCGTGCTCGACGGCATGACCCGGACCACGGTCTTCGAACTTTGCGCCGAGACCAACCTGGCGGTCGAAGAGGCCGACATAGCGCTGGCCGAACTGGCGGCGGCGGACGAGGTATTTCTCTCCTCCACGGCCGGCGGCATCATCCCCATCCGCCGGCTTGATGCGCGCGACGTGGGCGACGGCGCGCCGGGCCCGGTGACGCTGAGGCTGCGTGAGCTTTACTGGCAAAAGCGGGAAGCCGGCTGGCACGGCACCCCGGTTTCGTATGACCGGGATGGTTGAAGGGGGCGGCCGGGCGAAAAACCCCGATCTGGGGTAAACTGTTTCGCAAGGGGCCGGCGCTAACCTATCTTGATGGGAAATAGGGCGGTCCCTGGGCCTGAGGTCCTTGGGCCGACAACGCCGCCAGCGGGCGGCGTCTCGACGGGAGTAGAGGTATGCGGGAGAGACGACTGGGTGTCGGCCGCCGTCTGGGGGAGAGGGCGGCAGGCCGGAGCGGGCGCAGCCGAGGCAAAGGCCGGGATCAGCGCCAGGAAGACCTGCAGTTCCAGAAGCTGATAGAGGTCGGTATCGCGCTTTCGGCCGAGACCAACCACAACCGCCTGATGGAGCGCATCCTCGAGGAAGCCAAGGCCATGTGCCACGCCGACGGCGGCACGCTTTACCTCAAGGGCGAGGATGATGAGCTCAGCTTCGCCATCATGCTCAACGATTCCATGAACATCGCCATGGGCGGCACCACGGGCAAGGAAATCCCCTTCCCGCCGCTGCCGCTTTACGACCCCGAGAGCGGCCAGCCCAACCATCACAACGTCGCCACCCACGTGGCGCTCGACGGCACCAGCGTCAACGTCACCGACGCCTACGAGACCGACGTCTTCGATTTCTCGGGCGCCAAGAAGTTCGACGCCGACACCGGCTACCGCTCGAAATCCTTCCTCACGGTGCCGCTGAAGAACTACGACCAGGACGTCATCGGCGTGCTGCAGCTGATCAACGCCCGCAATCCCCAGACCCACGAGGTGGCGCCTTTCGACTACGGCTTGGAGCCCATCATCGAGGCCCTGGCCAGCCAGGCCGCGGTGGCGCTGGACAACCAGTTGTTGTTGGAAAAGCAACGCAAGCTTTTGGAATCGTTCATCCAGGTCATCGCCTCCGCAATCGACGCCAAATCGCCCTACACCGGCGGCCATTGCCAACGCGTACCGGTCATCGCCGAATTGCTGGCCCAGGCCGCCTGCGACAGCACCAGCGGCCCCTACCGCGATTTCACGCAGAGCGAGGACGAGCGTTACGAGCTCTACATCGCATCCTGGCTGCACGACTGCGGCAAGGTGACGACGCCGGAATACGTCGTCGACAAGGCGACCAAGCTGGAAACCATCTACGATCGCGTCGAGACCGTGAAGACCCGCCTCGAGGTGCTCAAGCGCGACGTTGAAATCGTCTACCTGAAGGCGGTGACGGTGCCCGGCGCCGACGTCCCGGCGCTGCGTGACGAGTTCGAGGCGCGGCTGGCCGAACTCGACGGTCACGGTGCCTTCCTCGAGAGCGCCAACCTGGGCGGCGAGTTCATGGCCGACGGGATGATCGAGCGGGTGCAGGAGATCGCGGCCCTGAGTTGGCGTGACGCCAGCGGCCGGGAGCAGCCCTTCCTCAGCGAAAACGAGGTCTACAACCTCTCTATCAGGCGCGGCACGCTGACCGACGAGGAGCGCGAGGTGATCAACAACCACATCGTCATGACCATCGAAATGCTCGAGCAGTTGCCCTTCCCCAAGACCCTGGTGCGGGTGCCGGAATTCGCCGGCGGCCACCACGAAAAGCTGGACGGCACCGGCTATCCTCAGGGTTTGACGGGCGAGCATATGTCGGCGCCGGCCCGCATGATGGCCATCGCCGACATCTTCGAGGCCCTGACGGCGGCCGACCGGCCCTACAAGCAGGCCAAAACGCTGACCGAATCGCTGCGCATCATGTCCTTCATGGTCAAGGACGAGCACATCGACGGCGAGCTCTTCCGGCTTTTCCTCGAGGGCGGCGTCTACCAGCGCTACGCCGAAGACCACCTCAAGCCCGAACAGATCGACGAGGTCGATATCGCCGATTACCTGGCTTGAGCCGCCGTGCGGCGGAAAGTTGGCGCTCGAAAGCCGAGCGCTGGGAGATAGGATAGCCGGTGAGCGCGGCCAACCGGGAGTAAGCCACCTGAATCGCCGGAAGATCAAGGGTATTGCCGTGCTGGCGGTGGCTACGGTGGTGATTGGCGGGGTCTCTATGAAGCCGGCCCGCGGCAAGGTGACAGGTGACACCATCACCCTGGGTGCGGCAATCAGCCTGACCGGCAAGTACCGGACCAACGGCGCTCACACGTTGAACGGCTACAACCTGGCGGTCAAGGTGATCAACGCCGCGGGGGGCGTCAGGGTAGGCGGCAAGACCTACAGGTTGGCGATCGACCATCACGATGACAAGTCGACGGAAGCCCTGTCCATCCACCTGGTGGGGCGCATGATCAAAAGGGACGGGATCAAGTTCATGCTTGGCCCCTATGGTTCGCGTCTAACCAAAGCGGTGGCGACGGTTACCGAGAAGTACAAGATCCCGATGGTCGAGGCGGAGGGGCCGTCGCGGGCAATCTTTGGCCAAGGCTACAAGTACCTCTTCGCCGTGCTCTCGACCTCCGAGCAGTACCTCGCCTCCGCCATCGCCCTGGCCGCCGAGATCGCCGAGAAAAACGGCAAGAAGCCAGGCGACGTCAAGGTCGCCATGGTCTTCGAGGACGATCCCTTCTCGCTCGACGTGCGCGCCGGTGTGGTCGACGACATCAAGAAGCACGGCATGAGGATCGTCATCGACGACAAGCTGCCGCGTGACCTTCCCGACATGTCGGTGGCGCTGACCAAGGTGCGGGCGGTCAAGCCTGACCTGCTGGTGGTGGCCGCCCAATCGAAGGGCGTGGCAATGCTGACGAGGCTGCTCAAGGAGCTCAAAATCGCCCTGCCCATGATCGCCATGACGCACTGCGAGGTGGCCAGGCTGGTGGCAAGGTTCGGTAAGGCCTCCAACGGCTTCCTTTGCCCCACCCAGTGGGCCGCGACGCTAACCTACAAGGACGCCCTGTTCGGCACGGCGGCCCAATACAGCGCGCTCTTCAAGAAGACCTACGACGACTACGAAGACGTGCCCTACCAGGCAGCCCAGGCTTCGGCCGCGGTGATGGTTTGGAAGGATGCCCTGGAGCGAGCCAACTCCTTCGACATCGAAAAGATCCGTCAGGCCCTGGCCCATACCAACATGAAAACCTTCTACGGCAACATCAAGTTCTCGCCGGCCGGCAACAACATTGCCAAGCCCATGGTGCTGCGCCAGATCCAGAACGGCAAGCTCAACGCGGTGGCGCCTTCGAAGTGGGCATCGCACTTGCTCGAGTGGCCGCGCAAAGTACCCGGCGGCTGACCGTCGAGCCGAGCGGGGGCAAGTCCTGCAGGCCCTCGCGGGCCTAGCCCGCATTTCTCACCGGGTCACGGCCTGCGTCGCGCCCAGGTGATGCGATCCGATAGGAAATGACCGATGCGCGTAGTGGGACTACACGCTTCGGTCATTGACGACGCGGGCGCGCGCCTGGGCGCGACCCTTCGGGCGTCGCTGTGGCGCCGACAGGCTGCGTCGAGGTGCTTGCCCGATGTCCCACATCGCGCGGCGCAGCTCTCCTACCCTGTCGACGCCACAGCGCCGCGCAGGCCATGACCCGGTGAGAAATGCGGGCTAGCCGACGTGGGCGGCGGGGCTGGATCCGGCGAGGGGAATCGTCATCAGATCCTCACCCCAGATGATGTCGCCGCCGTAGATCGCCGCCATTTCAGCGCTCAGCCGCTCCTTGATGCCGAGGACATCCATTTGCGAGGCGATGTGGCTGGCAACCAGCGTGCCGGCGCCGGCCTCGGCGGCGATCCGCGCCACCTCCAGGTGACCCGCCACCGATTTTTCCCAGGCTGCACCCGTGACCGTGCCGGAAATGTAGTGGCACATGTGAACCATGACATCGACGCCTTCAGCCAACCGTGCAAAGGCCTCGGAGGGGCCGCAATCTCCTGAAAAGGCGAAACTGCTGCCGTCGCCGTCGAGGCGATAGCCCAGGCATTCGAGATAGGGTTGGACATGGGGCACGGCGACCGCGCGGACCTGCCAGCCCGTGCCATCAATAGCCTCGCCCGACGAGATTTCCGAGACCGCCGGTGCCGGTCGCTGGCGGGGCATTACACCGCCGCGAAGCTCATAGGTCTGGGTAGAGAGTTCGTGCCGGGTCCTGGCCTCGAGATCCAAGGCAAAGGCGCCGTCTGGGCCGATCAGCCGCTCGGTCATTACCGCCGTTCCGGCCGGTCCGAAGACGCGAAGTTCCGGCACCTTGCCGTCGCTCTGGTCCCATCGGGTCAAAAGCAGGCGCAGGTAGTCGAGGCAATGATCGTAATGCAGATGGCTGAGGAAAAGGTGGCTCACCCGCGTCGGCCACTTACCGGCCTCCAGAAGCCGCTGAAAGCAGCCCGGACCATGGTCGAACAGGATCAGGTCATCGCCAACTTCCAGCATGTAGCCGGCACTCATGCGACGGCCCGAAGGCACGGGTGTGCCGGTGCCCAAAAGCGTGATCTTCATCGTCGTTCGTCGGGCCTCTCTCTAGCCACCGAGATACATTCGGCGGACATCCGCGTTGTCCAGCAGTTCCTGGCCCGTCCCTTCAAAGCGATTCTTGCCCAGTTCGAGCACATAGCCCCGATCGGCAATCTCCAGGGCTCGCGCCGCATTCTGCTCCACCAGCATGATGGTGATCCCACTGCGGGCCAGTTCCAAAATCCTCTCGAATATGTCATCCACGAAACGGGGACTGAGCCCCAGGGAAGGTTCATCCAGCATCATCATCGACGGGCGAATCATCAATGCACGTCCCATGGCGAGCATCTGCTGCTCACCGCCGCTCATGGTGCCGGCGAGCTGTTTTCGGCGCTCGGCGAGCCGGGGAAACAGAGAGAAGACGTACTCCATGGAGTCGCGGATCAATTTCTTATCTCTTTGCAGGAAGGCACCGATTTCCAGGTTTTCACGGACGGTCATCTGGTTGAAAACGATGCGTCCTTGCGGAACATAGCCGAGTCCCATACCCAGAATCTGGTCCGGCCGGAACCCGACAAGGCTCTTGTCGTTGAAGGTCATCTCACCACCCAGGTAATCGATGAAACCCATTATCACCTTGAATGTGGTGGACTTTCCCGCACCATTGGGCCCGATGACACAAACTACCTCCTTCTCCTCAACATGAAGAGAAACGTCATGCAGGATCTGGATGCGCCCGTAGGCCGCATCGATGTTCTTAAGATCCAGCATTGCCATCTTTTTGATGCCCAAAATAGGCTTCGACGACGCGTTCGTTGTTTTGGATTTCCTCGGGAACGCCTTCCGCGATATTAACCCCGGAGTCCATCACGAAGACCTTCTCACAATGGTTCATAATCAAATTCATATCGTGCTCGACGATGAGGATTGTCTTTCCCATCTCCTGAAGCTCGTGAATACGTTCCAAGAGACTCGCCAGCAGCGTCCGGTTGACTCCTGCCGCGGGCTCGTCCAAGAGGATGAGGTCAGGGTCGGTCATCAAGGCGCGGGCAAATTCCAATAGTTTTTGCTGGCCATAGGACAAGTAACCGCCGTACTCGTCCCTTAGTTTGGTGAGGGTGACGAACTCCATCAGTTCCTCGGCCCGCTCTCGAACCTCGCCCATGGGCATTTTCAGGTAGGTCACCGAGAGCAAGTTCTCGAACACCGTCATTTCCCGGTAGATGCGGGTGATCTGAAAGGTACGGGTGATTCCTTTCCTGAAAATCTGGTAGGGTTTCAATCCGGCTATGTCTTCCCCTTGGTAAATCACTTTCCCACTGTCTGGAGGAATCACCCCGGTCAAGAGATTGAATGTGGTCGTTTTTCCTGAACCATTCGGTCCGATGAGACCCGAGATCTTTCCCTTGGGAATTCGCAAATGACATCCGTCGACCGCCTTGATCCCGCCAAAATTCTTATGCAGGTCCTGGACGTCGAGTGCAATATCGTCCGTCATCGCTAGCATGTTGCTTGCCGGCATTCTTAATGAACCATCCCTTTTCTGGCCCATCCTTGATCAATGAAATATCCCACAAGACCTCGCGGCATGAAACGAGCCACCAGGATGAGAAATACACCAAAAGCGATCAAGTGCGCCTGAGGAACTTGAACCCAAACGATTTCCTGGATGGTGTAAAGCAGAATCGCCCCAATTATTGGGCCGATCACGGTGCCTTTTCCACCCAGCATCGCCATCAGTTTCATGGTGATGGTAATCAAAATAAAAAACTCTGTATCCGGGTCTATATAGAGCGTTTTGTTGGCCTGGATACCGCCGGCCATGGCCGCGAAGACCCCTGAAAGCACAAACGCGGACAGCTTGTAGAATGTCGTATTGATCCCGTTCGCCGCAGCCGCCACCTCGTCCTCGCGAATGGCATTGAGCCGCACACCATAACGGGAATGCCCGATCCAGTAGCTGACGAGAATGGTGACGACCATCAAAACCATCATGGCATAATACGTCGACATGGAATTTTCGACGTTGGGCAGAGAGATCCCCTCGCCACCGTGTGTGAGGCCATCCCAAACCGTGGCCAGGATGCGGAAACTTTCTGCCGCACCCAACATGGCGATCGCAAAATAGGGGCCTTTCAGCCGCAGTACGGGAAAGCCGAGCACGATGGCAACGACGATTGCGGCGCCCGCCGAGACAATCAGTGTGGGAATCCAATTCCAGCCGTAATCGGCCACCAGGATCGCCGAGGCGTAGGATCCGACGCCATAGAAGAGAACGTGACCGAAATTGATGTAACCCGTGTAACCGCTGATGATGTTCCAGCTCAACGCCAGCACGACGTACATCATGGTAAACATGATGAAAGAACGGTAGTAGACGTTGAGTTGGTCCGGCAGAACCATCAAAAAAAGGCACAGTCCTCCCAGATAGGCAAGGTTTCGGACGGTTTCGCGTTGTTTCAAGAAACTCTCCAGTCAGTCTATTTTTGGGCCCAGCAGCCCGCGGGGCCGGATCAGTAGCACGAAGACC
>Ga0187833_10004161_pt1 | contig 14267 bp, 13 predicted proteins | sample ETNtaG_37_FD_167968 | JGI IMG/M metagenome (GOLD analysis project Ga0187833, IMG submission 167968) | Marine microbial and viral communities from oxygen minimum zone, Eastern Pacific Ocean - ETNP2014_SV_400_PacBio MetaG (Illumina Assembly) | ecosystem: Environmental > Aquatic > Marine > Hypoxic... | reverse complement strand
TTTTCATCTCTAGCGATACGTATTTCTCGATTATCTGGAATATCTCCTTTGTACACTTGAATTTTTCCTGCCATCATTACCCTCTTGGAGTTTGTGTTTTAGGCCAAGGATCATATTCTGGATTCTCTTCAACCCGTGCTCTTAAAAATTCTGAAATTAATATTTTCCGTCGACCAAGACCTTCAACTTTATTTAAAATATCATCAATATGGTTATGAATTACATGTGGAAGTGGATCTGGTGCATCTTCAATAATAGGTCCAGATTCATTTCCTGTTCCTGGCATCGATATTCTAGTATCGAGAGCATACTTCAATGTTCTACATTTATCATCAGCAAAAAATAGTTCATGATGCCCATTCAATTTCCAGATCCGATCTCCTTCTCCTTCTACCTTACTTTTGGTAGGACTATAACTAATGATCATGTTATTAGGATATTCTGTAACCTGAAAATCTCCCTCTACAGCATCCAATTTTATGTTAGTATATTTAGGTTGTTTATCATCCATCGGTATTCCCCCTTCTTATATTACTCGAATTACTCCTATATAAACCTTGTGCTTTTTACCACTTAGAAGTAATAAACTAATATATTACCATATAGAAAATAAAAGCTACTGTACATTCGTTAACTTAAAATCAAATATAGTTCTTGAATGAGCTTTAATTTTCTATTCCTCAGACAAAAGTCTGAGTTATAGAAAATAATAATCATTTAGGAAAAAGCGCCGACGGCGGGATTTTCGCCCGTAATTCGAACTGAATATACGAGTTCGAACCCGCAGAACCGGGAGAGGTAAACAAGGTATCAACTTGTCGCCCTACCTGGTTAGGCTACGTCGGCACAAAGTTTATAAACCTCAGTCACCCGACAAATATCGGGCTACGTCGGTTTATAGTTTTTCTTTCTTTTTATTCTTAATAACATCTTCTAGAAAAAATTGTAAACTTTTACACGGTTTTTGTAAATTTTCACCATACTATTAGTAAATTTTCCAAAATTAATTCCAATAATCATAGAATATTTACCTTCTCCAAAAAATACAAAAACTATAGACGATAAAAACTAAAACAAAAACCGAGCCAATACCAATCCAATAACAATACCAATTATCAATCCGAGAAAGAAGTCATTTATCCCTTTAATCATCTCAGCTTTTTCTCTAAATTCTTTACGATCCTCTTCAACCATGCCCACTTTCTGAGCTATCTGCATCACAATATTCTCCATCTTGTCACCAATCCATTCCTGTTTGGTAACAGGCTCAACAACTTTCACTTTATGTTTATCAAATGCTTTTTCAACCTCTTTAGAAATATCTTTTTCAGTTTTCTTCTTTTTCTTAATCTTAGCTCCCTTAGTTTTAAACTTAATCGTTGTCTTCCGTACTTTCTGTCTTTTCTTCAACTGAGTAATACGACCTTTTACAGTATGCAACATTTCATTTTTCTTAATAATACTCCCTAAACTTTCAGCTAAGTCTTTATCTTTGATAATATCATTAATCCAATTCTTAAAATCGTTTTTATCGTCATTCACGTGATGAGAAAACGTATCTTCATTCATACCACGCAACTTACTATGAAGATCTTCTAAATTGGAGATGGCTTCACCTGTCTTAAGAATAAAATGATGGTCTGCTTTCACCTCTTTTAAAAATTTATGTTTCACATGCCCCTCTTTTATCTAGCAACTTTCTTTAACATATATAATCGTGTTCGTAATTTAGTAACAGTAGTTTTCTTTCCGGTTGTTTTTTTCAACTCAATTGCTAATGCTTGATCACCAATACAGTCTTTAATCCATTTGCTAAAATCATTCTTCTCCCGACTGACATGATGTTTAAACGTCTCAGGATTCATTAACTTTAATTCTCTATACAATTCACTTAAGTTTTTGATAATAGGTCCATTATTAACCCAGAAACTTTCTTGAGGAGGACAGTTAGAAAGAATTTTTCTTGCCTTTTTTTTAGTCACAGCCATTTTTACTTGATCTTTCGTAATTCCTTCACCATATGGTTCAACAACTCACGTTGAGTCTCTAATCGATCTTCAATTCCATGTAATGTACTACCGAGTCCTTCTTCCTCGAAAATATCTTTAATCCATGAAGAAAAATCATTCTTGTCATTTCCTACGTGAAAATTAAAAGTATCGTCTGCCATATCTTCTAGACTGTCAATAAGATCATAGATGCTCTTTAACCTTCTCCCATCTTTCAGAACGAAATGAAACTCCTGCGGAGCTTCTCCTAAGACCTTTTTCTTCACCGTGATGTCAAATTCAACACCCACACCCTTTTTTTTCCGTTTACTCATTGTATAGATTACTGCAAACTCTATTAATATAGTCATAATTCAGAAAACTGATATTTAAAGGTTGTGTTTAAAGAATGAAGTTAATTTGTACTGGATTTCACAAGCGGCATCTTCCTCAATAAAGAACTATTCTCTTTCTTCTCCAATCGTAACTTCATATCATGAAGAACATTCATAAAAGCAATATATCCCTCATAAGGACTATCATAAGGATTAAAGTATTTATGCACATCTCCATCGTTAAACCACTTAGTACACATATAATAAAAATGATCCGAAGTTGTCAACCGTTTCCAATCCCCTAACAAAGATTTATCCTTACTTTTCTTAACAGCTTCTTCCATTTTATACAAATGAGCCAATGCAGAATCTTGAATTTTATTACCCATCCATGCACTAGTATCACGTTCAATATCTGCCCAACTTACAAAATTGTGATAATCAACCGTCCCTTTAGCTTCAGCATCAAGCACCTCATGAGGTAATTTAAATCCAATACCTTTTTGAGCCAAAGCATCAGGTAATCCTCGCAAGAAATTAAAAATCCCTGTATCTGCCCACTGATGCTCTCCAAAAGTTTCATAGTCCATAAATAAGTTGATAGAATCACCTTCAGCTAAATCACACCAGGAAGCAAACTTCTCACAACTCAGAGGATGGTCTTTCCACCCTTTATCTGAAAATCGAAAGGCAATATCATCACTCAATTTATAATTCTTCAATAATAATTTCATCTTGTCACACCCTACTGATTTGTAGACAAAGTTGGGACTTTTCCAATCTAAAATATGATCTGCTCCTTCTGCAATCATTCCTTTATAGCCCATTTCTTCAACATACTTCCCCAATTCATTGTTGAAAATCAACTCAGTATTTCGAAACACCTTTGGCTTCTGCCCAAAATGTTTCTTAATCAACTTATCATGTTTGTTGACTTGCTCACGAAACTCTTTTTTAGAAAATAAATAACTCAATGAGTGAAATTCAGTCTCCCCTAAAAACTCAACCTGTCCAGTATCAGCTAACTCCTGGAAACTGTGTAACACATGAGGAGCATACTCTTCAAATTGCTCGATAGCAGTCCCCGTAATACTATAGGAAGCTTTCATCTTCCCTTGTTTAATTAAATCATGCATCAAAGTATTCGTCGGCATGTAACACTTCCGAGCTACCTTCTCCATGACTTCTCTATTCTTCTTATGATCCCAGTAGTCACTCTTTTTACCAATATCAAAAACACTATATTTGGCCAACCTCTTGGGCTGATGCACCTGGAAATACCAACAGACATCAACCATGATTGCCCCCTCCACAGATTTGGTCATACACTTGCAAACATTGAGCAGCAGGTTCATCCCAACTAAATTTCATCACTTCTTGTCCACCATTCTCACTCAATTGCTCTTGTAATGCACTATATTGCAACACAGAAGCCATCATATTAGCCATCTCATCCACATCCCAGAAATCACATTTTAAACAATGTTGGACAACCTCACTCACCCCAGACTGTTTTGACATTAACACAGGAGTACCATTTTGCATAGCCTCTAAAGGGGTAATCCCAAAAGGTTCAGACACAGAAGGCATAACATACAAATCTGCCATCTGATAGGCTTTATCAATATCAGTTCCTTTTAAAAAACCAGAAAATAATACCTTGTCAGCCATCCCTAATTCAGCAGCTTTGTTAATAATCATAGCTTCCATATCTCCCTCTCCAGCAAAGATAAATTTCACATCAGGATTTTTATCCAATACCTTTCTGGCAGCGTACAAAAACCAATCAGGACCTTTTTGAATCGTTATACGACCTAAAAACAACACGATCTTATCTGAATTCTCAATAGTATTTCCTCCTTTATAATCAGTAAACTCAACTGCATTATGCACCACTTCAATCTTACCAGGATCAATCCCATACTTTGAAACTACCATCTGTTTTGTATAATTACTGACAGTAACTATTCTATCTGCAGTCTCCATCCCTTTTTTCTCAATCCCATACACATACTCATTAACATTATGTCCACCCGTCCTGTCAAACTCAGTTGCATGCACATGTACCACTAATGGTTTTCCAGAATGCTTCTTAGCTTCCATACCCGCTTCATAGGTCATCCAATCATGGGAATGGATAACATCGTGATCCTCATGCTTGGCAATTAATCCTGCAACCTTTCCAAATCTCCAAACTTCATGATGGAGATCTTTACCATACAAATTATCCCCTGAATTACTTCTCACCTGATGTAAATACCCTTCAACTCGTTCATCATACACCTCTTGGCTTACATATTCAGTCAACAAACTATCCACTTTTTTGATTTTTAATGTATCCCAAAATGCCAATGCATTTGCCTTTAACAGTTTCACATGTCCTCCATCAGCTTCTTCTGGAGCTTTAGGCAAGACAAAAGTCACATCTACGTCCTGATTAGTGAGACCTTTAGTCAAACCGTGACAGGCCGTCCCTAATCCTCCTTTGTTGAAGGGTGGAAACTCCCAACCAAACATCAACACCTTCATATGTGTCTACCTCTCATAAAAACAACAACCCACTCCCACCTACTTTGGCTTTGATTTTAGTATCAATAATCTTGATTTTCTTTCTAAACTTCTCAATGAGAAACTCTTTTCCTTCATCAGACAATTCATAGATTCGCACATAGCTAGATTTAAACACTTCAGTCACCAATCCTCTACCTACCAAATACACAATATGGTTATCAACTGTCTTCCAATTGATTCCTGTCTCTTTAGAAATTTGATTTAATGTCTTCTGACCTTTAGACAGACAGATTAACATATTCGTTCGAATCTTATCGAACGTCCGCTTAACGGGCTCACCTCTAATCATATCCTTCATTCTAGAGATTATCATATATAAAGCTATCTATTTATAGTTAGAACATAGTAGTATACTGCTCACAAGGTATATCTTTTATAGATACAAAATATAACTAAATATTCCAAACTATACTTTGAAGAAAATAAGAGAAATTAGAAAGAAAAATTTATGATAAAGGTGGTGCACCAGGCGCAACAGGAGGTTTTGGAAGCTGTAATCCCCCCCAACTTGTTGAAGGTAATCCAACAACAGCTCCTGTAATTCCACTACCGGCTGGTTCAACAGTTGCTTCATCTGCAATACCTTCCGGTGCAACTTTCTCACTTACTCCTGATTTACTAAATGTATCTTTATGAAAATCGCCAGTATACTTTCCTTTACAAGCATGTCCAGCATTTAAGAATAGAACAAAGATTGCCACAATTGCAACTATTGCTACAACAGCAATTATTTCTAAATTAGTATTTACCCCTTTTTTTGCCATTATCCACCCCAATTATTATTTAATATATTAAAAATAAAATAAAAAAATTAATTCTTACCGCATCCGCAGCCGTCTTCATCTCCGTCTCCATATCTCATAGTCATAACCTCCATATACTGATAAAAGAGTACAAAGATTACTTGTATATAAAGTTTACTTTTGAGAATACATTCTGTCCCTTGTTGGCCATTACTCAGTAGTACAAACTCTTTAAATACACTTATTACTCAATCTAACATAAATGAAAGCTAATGCAGATATCTTTGTAGAGGTCTCTTGGGAAATATGTAATAAAGTCGGTGGAATATACACAGTAGTCTCTTCTAAAGCAGCACAGATGTTATCCTATTACAAACAAGATTCTTTTTTCATGGTCGGCCCCTACTTTCCCAAAAAAGCGTATGGAATCTTTGAAGAAAAACTACCTCCTCCAGAAATAAAAAAAGTATTTGAAAAACTAAGAGAAATGGGAATCGATTGCCATTATGGAGTCTGGAATATTCAAGGTGAACCCATCGCAATTCTAGTAGACACAGCAAACTATCAATCACAAACTAACCAAATAAAAAAAGAACTCTGGGATCAATATCAAGTAGACTCTCTCACCACATCTTTCAACGATTTTGGAGAGCCCGTATTATGGGGAAGAGCTGTAGGAATATTACTCCATGAACTATCAAAAGCCTATCCAAGAAAAAAAATGGTTGCTCAATTTCACGAATGGTTGGCAGGATCTGCTTTACTCCACCTTAACAACATAAAATCAAGAATTGGCACAGTGTTCACAACCCATGCTACCATGCTGGGAAGAACGTTAGCAACGGCAGGTGTAAACCTCTATGCAGAATTAAAAAATATAGACCCTCAAAAGGAAGCCTTTGAACGAGGAATCCAAGCGAAATGGTTAATGGAAAAAGAATGTGCAACAAACGCCAATATATTTACCACCGTTTCTGAAATTACAGGTATAGAAGCCGAACATCTCCTAGGAAGAAAACCAGACGTCTTATTATTCAATGGTCTTGATATGGCTAAGTTTCCCAGCTTTGAAGAAGTATCCATTAAACACAAATTATTCAAGAATAAAATGAAGGAATTTCTCCTCTACTACTTTTTCCCCTATTACAGTTTTGACTTGGCCAATGCACTACTCTACTTCATCGCAGGAAGATATGAATTCCACGATAAAGGTATTGATATTTTTATCTCCTCCTTAGCAAGATTAAACAATATCCTCAAAGAAGAAAAATCAGACCAAACCATTATTGCATTTTTCTTTGTCCCTGGAAATATTAAAGGAATTAGGCCTGAATTACTCCAAGCCAAAACTCAATTTCAAGATGTAAAGGATGAACTGGAAGTAGATCTTCCAGAAATAAAAAACAAGATCCTCCACGCTCTACTATCCAAGAAGAAATTATCACAATCTACCTTATTCGACAAAGATATTTGGAAAGACCTAAAGACAAAAATTGCTAAAACAAAAGCAAAAGGAAATCCTCCACTCTCCACACACGATCTATACAACGAAGAGACTGATGAAATTATAAGTGCATGTAAGGCACAAGGATTGCTCAACAGAAAAGAAGATAATGTAAAAATAGTCTACTACCCTATCTACCTCACAGGAGCAGACGGATTACTGAATACTTCATACTACGAATCTATGGTAGGATCTCATCTAGGAGTCTTCCCATCATTCTACGAACCTTGGGGATATACCCCCTTAGAGGCTGCAGCATTAGGCGTAGGATCAGTCACAACAGACTTGGCAGGATTTGGAAGATATATTAGTAAAGAACCGAGTAAGTCAAAACAGCCAGGAGTATGGGTATTAAAACGTTTCAACATCCCAGATAACAAAGTAACTGATGAATTAACTAACACGTTACATAATTTTACTCATTTAACTAAGCAACAAAGAGTTGAAAATAAGATTGTTGCTCGTTCTCTAGCTCAAAAAGCAGATTGGAAAGTATTTGCTAAGAGATACATTGAGGCTCATAATCTTTCTATTAAGAAATAAATTCTACATCATTTCACCCAATTATTCATTCATTCGTAACATTTATATACTATTAAGTATTAATTAATACTAATTAGTATCTATATATAAAGAACCACTAAAATGGAAGAAAAAAAGGTAAAACAGAAGCAAATAAACCTCACATTACCCACAACCTTACTAGATGCAGCTAAAGACTATATGGCAGCTTACAGCTACAAGAACATCCAAGAGCTAGCTACAGAAGCATTACGAGAGAAGATATTCCATATTAAGGAAACAAAAGAAGTCCCAGAACAATCAACAGAACCAACAGCAGAAAAGTCAAAGAAACACTATATTCTCTAAAACAAACTCTTTCCAGTCATTTCATCAGGCTTTTTCAAGCCCATAATCTTCAAAATAGTAGGAGCAACATCTGATTGCCCACCATTATGTAATTTAACCTGAGACAACTTCTTATCATCACTCACTAATATAAAATGAACAGGATCCAAAGAATGCGCAGGTTTTACTTTCCCATTAGGATACAACTTATCCTCAGCATTTCCATGGTCTGCAGTAATACACACAGTATACCCATTCTTCAAGCCAGCATGAACAACCATCTCTGTACAAGCATCAACAACTTCAACAGCCCTAATTATCGATTCCTTATCACCAGCATGTCCCACTAAATCACAGTTAGCATAATTAACCAATACAAAATCATACTTTCCAGAATCAAGAGCAGCATCAACTTCCTTAGTAATCTCAAATGCTTTCATATCAGGAGCTAAATCATAACTTTTCACTTTATCACTTTCAAGCATAATTCTCTCTTCTCCTTTACATGGTTCTTCATCTTGAGAATTAAAAAAATAAGTGACATGAGCATATTTCTCTGTCTCTGCAACTCGTAATTGTCTTAATTTATGCTGAGCCAACACATTCCCTAAGTTCCAACTCACTGAAGGTTCAGCAAAAGCATGATCACAGCTAAAATCTTCCTCATACTCAGTCATCGTAACCACATCTTTCTTACCATCAATCAACATCTTAGTTAACTGTCTTGGCCTATCTGTCCTGAAATTGAAGAAGACAACCACATCCTCTTTCTCAATCGGTACAAAAGCATCCGTACGATAAGGTTTCAGATAATAATCTGTTTTAACATGTTTCTTATATGCATCTTTAATTGCACTTGAAGCATCAACTACCTTTTTCCCTCTTCCATGAACAATGAGATCATATGCTATCTTGGTTCGATTCCAGTTATGGTCTCTATCCATCGCATAAAACCTGCCCATAACAGATGCGATATCTCCCACACCAATCTCATGACACTTCGCTTCAATTTCTTTAACATAGTGCAAAGCACTCTTTTCAGGAGCATCACGACCATCAGCTATAAAATGGATATAGACATTATGAACACCTTGTTTTTTTGCCATTTCCAACAAAGCATACAAATGTTCCAGACTACTATGCACTCCCTTATCACTACACAATCCAATGAGATGTAATCTACTTTCCTTAGCTCTCTCCATACTATTCAATAAAACCTTATTAGAGAAAAAACTCCCATCTTTAATTGCATTATTGATTAATGCTAATTCTTGCCAGACAATCCTTCCCGCACCAATATGGAGATGGCCCACCTCAGAATTTCCCATAGTCCCTTTAGGAAGCCCCACAGCCTCTCCTGCAGCGTCATTCTGGCAATGAGGATACTTCTTTAACAATCCATCCATAAATGGCTTATCAGCCATCTCTAGCCAATTTCCTTTCCCTTTAGGGGCAATCCCCCAACCATCATGGACAACAAGTAAAACCTTCTTTTTCATACCTATATTCTCAAATATAGATATAAAAATGTTCTTATTTACATCTTCATTCTACAATAAAGATACTTTTATATGTACACCAGAATCATTATAATTTGATGCTAAGATGCCCAAAATAAAGTCTACTCAAAAAATTAAAGAACCAAAAAAGTCTCTGGAGCCAGATTACTCTAAACTTGAAATACTTGCAGCTAGAGATAACCCTGATACTCTGCGAAAATTAGCTCTTCAAGTACACATCTCCCATGAACAGGTAAGAAAACATTTAAAGTCAAGAAATCTCTATGCAGAATATCAAAAAAGAAGAAAACTAAATACTGTATCTGGAGAACGGGAAGTATATGCTACCATCTACCTCGGAATTGAATCACAAATTACTGCTTCAGCTAAGGATAATTGGGCAGAAGAACAAGCTGTTGAATTTATTAAATCTACGTCAAGAATGGGTACCACCGATACTTTCAGAACATGGGGTACATTGCCTACGCTAATTACTCTATTTCAAAGATACAAGCATGCACAAGATAACCAAGAAATGACCTCATTAAAAGCCTTGGGAAAAGGATTGTTTAAGGTTCCAAATTATTTGATGATGGTGTCGGGTATCTTAAAAAGAATGGGCTTATCAACAAATTTAGGTGAAACTCCCAAATATAAACGAGATGCAGTTATAAGAGTAGTTAAACTGGATGCATCGATTGATGAAGTAAGTTATTTCTCTAGTGTATCCAAATCTTCGGTTGCATACATTCGTAGAACCACTACATCAAATACATCAAGAGCAGAGGGAAGGAACAAGGCACTAGTTGGCGGTACATTTAAATTTTTAGATCTAAGTAAAGCCTCCCAAATGTATGAATGGCTTGATACGGGGTATACCGCCCAAGTGACAGCAAGGGAACTTAAGATGGGTATAGGGATGGTGGAGGTGGCAATTATACAATCTGAAAGATACCGTCCAAAAATAATCAAATTAATCCAAACGCTATATGATACTGAAGAAATAACAACACCCTACATATCAAATAAACAGAAAAAAGATCATTGGAAAAGACTTGAACTTTTAAAATAATGTACCAAACTTAGCCTTTCTCCCCAAACTTTCTTCAATCCGTAACAACTGATTATACTTAGCATTTCTATCACTTCGAGCAGGAGCTCCAAATTTACATTGTCCTGCATTCACTCCAACAGCCAGATCAGCAATAAAACTATCCTCAGTCTCCCCTGAACGATGGCTCACAACTAAATTCCATTTTTTCTGTTTAGCAATAGCGCAAGCATCTAACGTTTCACTCACCGTCCCAATTTGATTCACCTTAATCAAGACAGCATTAGCAGCATCTAAGGCAATCCCTTTCATAATCCGTTCCGTATTCGTCACAAATAAATCATCACCGACAATCTGAATCCGTTTGCCCATATACTTCTCCATTAATCTCCAATGCTCCCAATCATCCTCGGCAAAAGGATCTTCAATACTGACTAACGGATACCGATCAATTAACTGATTATAATATTTCAATAGTCCAGGAGCACTGTATTTCTTCCGCCCCATCACATAATAATCCCCCACTAACAATTCATTAGCAGCTACATCTATTCCGAGAGCAATCTTTCTTTCATGTCCCACTTCATGAGCCGCCTTCAAAATCAAATCAAATCTTTTTTCTATAGTTCTTAATCTTGGTGGAGCATAACCACCTTCATCTCCCACAAGACCACCAGCTGGGCCATATTTATCTTTTAACATTCCACCTAGGACATGATAAATTTCAGAGATGATCTCAACAGCTTCTTTAATATTTTTAGCACCTTTTGGAATGATCATATGCTCTTGGACATCATGCTTCTGTCCTGCGTGCTTACCACCATTAATAACATTCGACATCGGAAGCGGCATAACTCGAGCATTTTCTTCAAACATCTTTCCAATATAGGAATACAAAGATTTATTCTTGGCTGCAGCTCCTGCTTTACACACAGCCATACTTACTGCCAAGATTGCGTTTGCTCCAAATTTAGATTTATCTTCTGTTCCATCTTTGTCAACCATGATTCCATCAATATCTTCTTGATCAGTTACGTCATGACCTTTAACTGCATTCCGTAAAGATGCGTTAACATGATGGACAGCCTTCTCCACACCTTTCCCTAGAAATCGTTTTCCTGTATCTCGTAATTCTAAAGCTTCATGACTCCCAGCACTTGCACCAGAAGGCACCATGGCTCTAAATACTCCTAACTTAGTCCGAACCTCAGCTTCAACAGTAGGATTGCCACGAGAATCTAAAACCTCACGGCCCTTCACATCTAGAATCTTCATACTATACTTTTCAGAATACGGTTATTTAAATCTTACTAAGAAGTCACAATCAAAGTTCCTTTCATATTGCTATGTCCGCCTCCACAGAAGACACTACAACTATAACTAAAAGTTCCCACTTTATCAGCAACAAATTCTGTACTCACTTCAACTCCAGGACTTAACACAACAGAAACTCCAAAATCAGGGATGGTAAATCCATGAGTGACATCAATACTGTTAATATTTAATTTAATTCGAGTACCTTTAGGAACCGTAATTGTTCCAGGACTAAACGAAAATTGCTGAGCAGTAATATCAATCTCAACAACACCTTCTGAACAAGGTTCTCCGCAGCAAACTCCACTATTTGTAGAACTTAAAGGATCTCCACATGTTTCTCCATCCTCACAAATAACTCCTCCTTGAGACTCACAAGTAGGTGTTCCACATGTTCCTGTACAACAAGCACCACTATCTACACTGTCTATCGGCGTTGTACTACATGTTTGGCCTGTTTGGCAGACATTTCCACCTAAATCATTACACGTCTTTAAAACGCAAGTACCGGTGCAACAAGCACCATCAGAAGCATCAGTAGTGTCAGTATTACATCGAGCATTATCGTTACAGACAAGCCCTCCTTGTTCATTACAACTTTTCAACTCACATAATCCATTAACACACTCTTTATTGGTTGGACATTGAATATTCGTACATTGTTCTTTAACTTGTTGACAGAATCCTAGACAACAACTGTCTGTATCAGATCCTTCAACTGTATTTACATTACAAGATTCATTTGGCTCACATATGGTACCTTTCATAGCATCACAAGTAATAAGTTCACAAATTCCCTCACTACATGCTTCGTTAAACTCACATATCACATTTTCACATAAATCTAATCCATCACAACCAGCCAAACAACAGCTATCTGTCCCGTCAGCGGGAGTAGTAGGGTCTGCACAAGTTGATTCTCCCGGACAAACCTGTCCTCCTTGTTCTGTACAGGTTAATAATTCACATTCATTTTGAACACATCCTTGAAAGGGTCCACATTGCTGATCAGTCTCACATAATACATCAACCGTAGTCCCTGTACCATATCCATTTCCATTAGGATAGTAAAAACCAACCCCTACAAGATAGGTTCCTGCCTCAATTGGAGTAAATAATTCAATTTCATCATTCCAAATCCTTGCAAGGTCAACAACCTCTCCTGGATCAATAGTGTCACGACCTAAATCAATATCTCCATTGTCAGGACTAGGAAGAAATTCAAATGAATCACCAAGTTGTATCTTTCGAATCTCAAACTCTAAATCTCCTGTAATAGGTTGATTTGTAGGATTGTGAACATACGATCCCAATAAATGACCTGTATTTGGTGGTGGCCTAGGAGGTTCATCATCTTCTTCAACAACAAAGTAAACTTTATCTCTTGAGATTACTCCATGAGTGTCTTCAACTTCTATTAATAATTGGTAAATTCCTTCATCGTATTGATTATTGATTGCAACTGTTCCATCAAAGAATTCAGTTGAATCTGTTATGATTAATTCATACTGATCAGGAAATTCTCCCTCTCCAATATAAAATCGAGTCTCAAGATAATCATCGGAATGCGCCGATATTTTAGCTTCAATTGGTTGATCTGAATCTATAAATCCAACTTCTCCTAATATCGCAACAGGAGGTGTACTACCAAAGACTGAATCTCCATCTACAATTCCATATCCTTTTCCAAAATCATCAAATGAAAGACCATTAGCATTATTCCTTATAGCCATTTTTACTTCTTGAGCTGTCCAATCAGGATGTACCTGCATAACTAAGGCACTTAATCCAGCAACAATCGGTGTTGCCATACTCGTACCAGAAATAGTAATCTTTTGACTTCCACACTCTGTCTGTCCAGTTTCTACACCTGCTTCTGCAGCACATATTTCAACTCCAGGAGCTAACACATCAGGTTTAATAGTCAATAGTTCTGTTGGACCTCGTGAAGAAAAATCAGCAATCTCTGTATTACATAAAAAATGACTTCCTACTTGATCAGGGGTACATGATGCACCCACAGTTAAAGCACTCCTTGCACCTGCAGGAGACATAATTGAACCAGGAAATGGACCACTATTACCTGCAGCAATAACACTTAAGACACCAGCTTCGCTGGCAACATCAATAGAAGTACTTAAGGGATCATCAGGATGGCCAAATCCTCCTAAACTCATAGAAATGATATCTGCATGATCACTAAAATCTAAATCTCCATTGGGATCAACAGCACGTTCAACAGCTGCAATAATGTTTGCCTCACTACCACCACCACCAGCATCCAAAGCTTTATACGCTAAAATACTAGCACCAGGTGCAGCTCCAATAACATCGTTATCTCCAGCTACAGTAGAAGCAACATGCGTTCCATGACCATGATCATCCATAGGATTACTATCATCATTGACGAAAT
>Ga0187833_10004159_pt1 | contig 14272 bp, 11 predicted proteins | sample ETNtaG_37_FD_167968 | JGI IMG/M metagenome (GOLD analysis project Ga0187833, IMG submission 167968) | Marine microbial and viral communities from oxygen minimum zone, Eastern Pacific Ocean - ETNP2014_SV_400_PacBio MetaG (Illumina Assembly) | ecosystem: Environmental > Aquatic > Marine > Hypoxic... | reverse complement strand
AAGTAAGAACAAGTTGTTTATTCCAAATGTATCGACTTTATTACGCAGCAAGAACTCTACTGTGCTAAGCATTGAGTCTTTTGTTTCATACGGGAGGCCAAATATTAACTCAGTGCTGATTGTAATCCCATTTTCTCTTACCCACTTCAGCATATCGAGAAAATCTTCCTCAGTGACATTCACCCTCCCAACAGCCTTTAATGAAACTTCATTTAACGATTGCAAAGGGCTTGACAATCCAGATTTATAAGCATTAAAAAATTTCAGCGAAATACTCTTTATCGTGGGAGAAAGTTTCTTGTCGTTATAACAAAAAATCTGAAGTGGATAGCCATTTCTTTTAGTTGAATCTGTCAAGTAATCAGCTATTAGCTCATCTCGTTTTGAAATACCAAAATTATCATCTGCCAGACGCAAATCTTTATGGGGAAATTGTTTATATTTCTTAGCAATATATTCAATCTCCATTTTCACAACTTCTTCGGGAAAGACTCTTATCTTTCCGTTTAATTTACCGGAACTACAGTATGAGCATTGATAAGGACACATGCGCGAAGTTTGTATGAGCGGAATAAAATCAGGGGTAAAAAATTCATCCAACACCCCGTTTAAAATCGGAGACGGGACTTTTGTCAAATCCGTTGAAAGACCAACATCCTTCCCGGTGATTGGAACATCGTTGTCCTGAAAAAAAGTGCATCCATCAACTGGGGTAGTTAAAAACCCTTCACATCCTTGCCCTATTCTTCTTTCCACAATATTTGCAAAACCTGCTTCACCTTCACTTACCACGAAGCAATCTATGTTTTTATCAAACTTCTTATAAAATTTCAATTGCTCTTCAATCTCGACGTCAACGTTTGGACCTCCAATTGCGATAACTACATCCCTGTTTAAGGCTTTTACTATTTTCGCTATATAAATGCCCAGATTCAGATTCCAGAAATATGACGAAAGCCCCAAAATATCAGGAGGGTTTGACCGCGCTGCTTCCAGTAATTTTTCCGGATCTTTAAAGAGTGAAATATCACATTCTTTGCCAAATATCTTTTTAGTATATGAGGCTATGTACCCTATGTTAAGAGGTACCGTTGTGAAACTCTTAGAATAAGGATTGATGTAAAAACAATCGCCTAAGAATATTCTGATCTTTCTCATTCGTTAGTAAATAAAAGCAATATACCAATCCCAAAAGCCCACCAAATGGACTCAGCTTTCCCGCCTGAATAACAAGTCGGGCTGGTCACTGTAGTAGCCAAAAGGCGCAAAAACCCCTATTTTACTGGCCTTTTCGGGGCATTATGAAATATCGTAAATAGGACTCAAAGACCAAAGCTAAGATTGTTCTGGATGGACTCCAGAACAAAATCCCGCTTGCCGAGCTCTGCAATCGGCATCAAATGACACAAAGTCAATACTATTACTGGCTCAATGAATTCCAAGCTAAATCTCATGAAGTTTTTAATACAACAAAGAAATCTAAGAAAGAACATCGGATTCCCAATGGGATATTATCAAAAAATAAAGACCTGTTTCTTATATCAGACAACGGATCTTAACCAACTTCACAGAAGTTTATGAAAGAGTGTTCAGCACGAGAAATTAAGCAAATATTTACTTGCTATAATAACCCTAAAGGTTATCTCCTTCTTTATTCATTTTTTCAGAAAGAAGAAATACAACTTTCAAACAAACATCTTACCACTGCTTGCCCTGGTCATAATGGGAGTCACCATGCATCTTTTATTTATAGGACAAATCCGATTTAGACATCCTATTCTTCTTGGTATAATTGCTATAGCAGGAATAAGTTTCTATGAAATAGTTTTCTCCATCAAAAACCGCTACAGAAAAAACGATTCTTAATTAACTACAAACAATTCTTACCTTATGTTGTTTTATTAATTGTTTTACCCATAATCCCCAGTATTCCACCCCAAATATAGCCAGGAGCTTTCACAACATCCAATGTGACCCCTATCAGGCCAATTAAAATCCATTCAAACGGAAATATAAATGACCACTCAACATTTCGTCTTAAAGGACGAATTATCCCCCTGAAAACAATAGACAACAGAAGCAGTGATGTAACGTATATCTTAGTTATATGCGGTATATAGGCAACACTTTTTACATTAAGTTGCGCAAAAATCAAGTTCCAATTATAGATCAGTCCTGTAATTAAGACAACTATAACAAAAAGATATACCTTCTCAAAAACCCCAAGCTTGATTTTACGATTCCACGGCCGTAATAATCCTTTAAAAACAACATACAACACAACCAAAGAAGCCAGATATATCTTGGTTATGTGTGGAATATACAAAATACTATTTTCATCCCATCCTGCAACATAGAGATTCCACTTGTAAGTTAGCATAGTGAGTAATATTAACAAAGCTGACATATATAAATATTTTTGACCTTTTAAAACATCAGCTTGAGCAGTTCCCATGGCAAACTTATAATATTTCTTTATTGCTGACCATAAATTGTCTGGCAATCCATAATATTTTGTAACCGGATCTTTTACAGTATCCGTTTTAACCCTCATGGATTTTATCCGCGCAATCCATTCAATGTCTTCTGAAGAGCGAATACCTGGTATAAAACCTCCTGATTTTTCAAAAACTTCCTTTTTCATTATTGATCCAGGCAATGTACCATGAGGACTGCAACCATATGATGTAGCCCTTAAAAGCTTTTTAAAGTAAGTATCTGCTTCAAAAATGGCAAGGCCGCCAACAAGATCTACTTTCTTCTCAATTGCCATCTCTACACATCTTTCCAGCCAGTCATGTTCAGGCACTGTTGTTGAATCCAAAAAGGCAATCCATTCACTTTTTACAATTTCTACTCCTCTATTTCTTGCGTCACCTGGATAAGCAAACTCAATCTTAATGTACCTTATAGGGACTGCGCCATTCCACTCATTTATAAGTTTTGATATTTTAATGTTTGAACTAGAATCAACTATCACTATTTCCCTCGGCGACAATGACTGGTTTTCAATACCCTGGAAAATTTCCGATAGATATTTTTCATTATTTTGAACGGGAATCACTACACATATGTCAAACAAGTCAACTATTTTCTGTTCGTTTTTAGTACGAAAACAATTTCTCTCTTCCATAATTTTAGCCTATAACGAAACTTATAATGCGTATTCCAACCGTGGCATTAATTTAAGGACTAAAGTTCTAGCAAAACGTATTAATCTATTATCTGACAACATTATCCAATGTCGGTTTTCAGGTGGTAATGAATCTATATAATTATTTATTTCTTCAATATTCAAAGTAAACAACCTGTCCTTTTCAGAATCATACACATTGATATAATCATTTACTTCAGCCTTTCTATTATGTTTTGTATCGATCAGATATCCATCTTCATAAACATGCCGCTTATTAATTGTGACAGCACGAATATCCTTCTTTAATGACAAACTAAATATTGATTGTGGCACCCAGTTTTCTGATAAAAACTCTATATGGCTTATAGGTCCATATTTGCTATACTGGTTCCCAGAAACATAAATAACCCTTTCAGCTGTATAGTCTTTGAGGTCTTCATTGTTTATTATGTTTTTTATCACTTGCTGTTGTTGAAAATCCCAATTTTTCCAATGATCTGAGATTCCAAGCACTGTAAAAATGAATACAGCAAAAGCCAGAGTCTTCCATTTTTTGTTTACAGGTATTAATATAAGAAGATAACTTATCAACAAAGAACCAAATATCGTGGTTCTGTTACCAATGTTAAATGAGAGTTGAGGATATCGTCCAGTAACAGCAAAAATAACAAAAGCCCCTATCGTTAAAACTACAAAACTTTTAAGTAGCTTTGGATTATATCTATCGTATGTATCCTCATAAGTTCTGTAAAATATAATAGTTACTACTACCCCTATTATTAATGACGGTACAGATAATTGATAAAAAGCGAAATAAATTTTCAACCATATTGAGGGGCCAAAAACAGCATCACAGAAAGTTAGTATTTGTAATATGAATTGTTTTATTAGGTCAATTAAACTTGATGTTTCCAGGACTCTTGGAGTTCCTAAGCCCATAGTAGTTGTAACCACAATATAGTAGCAACTATAAATAATATTCGGAATAAATATAATAGCCCCTTTTTTATACTCTTTATGAAGTAAAAATAGTACAAAAAGCGCTAATGCGACAGGAAGTGAACCATATGAAATAAACGAGCCGAGTATAGCAAAGACAAAAGCTAGTAATAATCTATTATTATGAGCACAATAATATGAATATAAATAGAAGGAAAATGATAACGTTAGGTAAAAACATTGGAAAAAATATATGGTGGAATCATGGGAAGGGAAAAGAATAAAGACCAGTGAAACAATGATTGCATTATAGGGTTTAAGAAAAATTCTAAAAAATTTAGAAACTAAATAGAAAGATATAAACGTATATATTACCTTAAGAATATTAATTACAGCATAATTGTCAATTGTTGAGAAATAATACCAGACAAAAGCAGAATAGTGCGCTAAAGGAACGCTTAAAAAAGGTGAATTTATTGGAAATAAAATATGCGCTAAATCTCTATTCTTCAGCCTATTCATATCAGCAAAGTCATCCGAATAGAATCCTATATTAAATAGAAGATAAGGAATTAATATTAAAAATGTGACAAAAAAAAAGTCACTTTTATTAAATCTTCTCCCAAATATTACCATTTTAGCCATTCAATAATATTATTCAACTTTATCAAATCTGATCCGTCTTGTTATTGTAGAAAAGTCTTCAATGTTTCTATTAATAAAGTTATCTTATCATTTACAAGTATAAGGCTTGTGTGTAAATTCAGTTTTCAAATTATCACACAAAATTAACACTATCCAAAATACTTAAAATATGTCACGCCGGGCATAAAATTCAATCTAGACAATAACTTGATTGGAAGTTTCATCATTACACTTATGTTGTAACGAGCAAGATAATCCTTATAACTTTTTACAAACCGAGCTAAAATCTCAGCCAATTCATCCTGATTAATTTCTAAACGCTTAATACAAAGATCTATAATTTCTCTATCTTCAATGATATAAACTTCTGCTACTCTAGTTTTAGTTTCATCCCTAGACATTTGATTTATATTCATCGACCTTAAAGAAATCCACATATTTTTATTGAGTACTGCTTAATGTTGTAATTTCATTATCTTAAGAACCACTTCTTCCTGTCCTAGATAAGTAGATGTATAGCGACTCTTTTCCCAATTACCTTTTACTGCTTTTAAAGTGAGCGTAATCCATTCCTCTTCAGTACGCACCCATTTGCCACGATCAAGAAACTGGAGCATCCAGGCAAGTGGCCTGAAACAAGCATTCTTTGGCCATACCGGCTCATCTATTATTACTACTCCACCATTTGATACACAACTATACATCTCTCTTATCGTTTTAACAGCCATTTCATCACACATATGGTGCAGTACTCCAATGCATCGAGTTCCAGTGAAAGAACTATCAAAAAAAGGCAAATTATCTGAGGAACATACGCAACCACGATTTCTATTCATCAATTTTTGAAAACTTTTGATGCAAGCGTGATTGATATCAACGAAATAAACATTTCCCCCAGGGATGGGAGTGGTGAGTTCTGGACCGCAGCCAACATCAAGGACCCTTCCATTTGAGTTGGTAAATATTCCTTGATGAGCTTTTCCTATTAATTTTCTTGCACCAGGTGCAAGAAACAATTGGACAAGATTGTAAAAAGTTGGTATTTCAAGTATCTTATATATAACAGGCCTTAACATCAAATGCTAACAACCCTTAATAGTGCCAACTGGATTCTTTCTGAATACCATTGATAAACATTAGCATAAATATAGTAATTCATAATCAAAGAATTAGATGAATGCCAACGTTCCGGCCAGATTTATCCGCATTCAAAATACTTAGAATATGTTGTAGTTGGCAGTAGATGTCTTTCTGATAATATTTTAACTGGCAATTTCATGATCTTCATAAATTTATAGTGCGATTTATAGTCTCGGAAGGTTTTCAATGGCAGTGACATATATTCATTAAATTCCTTCTGAGTGATCCCTAGCCGCTTCATACAGAGATCTATCACTTTTGGATCTTCTATCGCATATACCTCCTTAACTCTCTCTAAAGCTTCATCTCGTTTCATTTGGCCTGAACGTATAAGAGCCGAATAGTTTATCTTTCTCCTATCTATATTAAATTTTACTCTATATACATAGCTCATTAGGCTTTGATATAAATCATCATAATAATGAGCTCCAGTATTTATCCAATCAAGCTCATTTTTTATAACTTCTTCAGCTTCAGTTCGTACATAATTCATATGATAAAGAATCGGTATAGTCCTTATTCTTTTTATCACCGTATAATAAAACATGTGAAATATCGATAAATTAAATCCTGGATCATGAGGCCTCCACTTTCTCAACTTGACAGCCCCATACTTATTATGAACGTCTTTTAAATATCTGCCATCAAGGTAGTTCCATTCCAATGGGGCTATGCCCTCTGTCCTGAATGACTGTCCAAACACAATATAATGAATATTCTCTTTTGCAGCAGCACCGTATAGGCTCGATGCGATTCCTAGATCAGTACCTTGTTCAAGCTCAGGAGTGGATGATTTTAAAAATGCAATCTTTAAGTCTTTTGATTCTCTCCAATCAGACGTAATAGTCATCAAATCTACATTAAGTTTATCCGTTGCCTTTTTCATATTATTTCCTGCTGTTGGATTACCAAAACCATCATTAAAGTGAACGGCCAAAGGCCGCAAACCAAAAATTTTCTTTGCCACATAAAGAGTATAGGTACTATCTCTCCCACCGCTGACCCCAAGAACAACATCATACCTATTATTCTTTCCTTTTCTCTTAATATTCTCAATAAGTGTGTCCAGCCTTTCCGAACCATTCTTATCTAATGGGTGTAACTCATCAAGCTTATCATGTAACCCACAATAGTTACATTCACCTTTATTATCGAATTTAACCCCCGGCACAGTTGTGTCAATTATACATCTTGAACAGATTTGATACTCAACTTTCCTCAACTATAGACTCCTTTAGTTTTGAGCATCTTTCCAATTGCCGCCCCTTTCTCTTTCCTTACTGGTACAGTAATATCAGCAACAATTAAATCACCAGCAAATTCATTGTAAGTTCCTTTAGTAATAATACCTTGTTTACCCACTGCGAGTGAACAGCCCACCATTTTTTTGCCTTCATATGGCCCACCAACAATGTAACCGACACTTGTCGCACTTATTACAACAAGGTCATACATATCTGCAAGTATAGAGTAAGGCTTAAACCACTTTTCACCATAAGGGTCATCTGATTCCACATAAGAATAATCAACCGTCCACGAAGAAGGTGACAATATAACCTGTGCTCCCATCCTTGCAAGTGTATGTCCAATCTCTAATGAATCAATATAATTGTCCGAACAAATGCTGACACCAAAAATACCAAATGGAGTCTCAGAAACAGATAGTGTATCCCCGATTGAATAAAAGCCAAAAGCACATTCCAGGACATTTATCTTTCGATATTTCAGAATAATCTCACCTGATGAGTTAATTAAAATTGCCGCATTATATACTCTATCTCCATATTTTTCAGTTAACCCAACACAGACATAAATACCAAACTTACCGGCACACTTAGATAATAATTCACTATATTGACCAGGTATGGGTTTTGCGAATTTTTTAGCACTTGGATGTGTCCATGCCAAGTCAATACATTCTGGCAGCAGAAGTACATCACATTTATTTTCAGATGCTTCTCTGATCATTTCAAGGGCACGTTCTAGGTTTCTCTCGGGCTCGCCACCTTCTACTAATAATTGCCCCATACCGAACCTAACTATTTGGTCTTTCATTTATACAAAAGATATAAACTAACAATAATAAAAAAAATACCTACTATCTTTGATATTGTAAGATTCTCTCCTAAAAAAATGATTGTCAAAGGAATAAGAATGAGAAAGTTAAGTGCTACACTAACAGGATACACTGTTGATATCTCCATCCTTGAAAGAGCTATAGTATAAGGGAGCGGTGAGATCAAGATAAATACTCCTCCTACAATCGCCAATGGGGATTTTGCCAACATTAGACAATATTTTAAGATAGTACGCAGGGAATCAAAATTACAAGCGCCCAATTCGTTTATTTTAATCTTTATAATAAAAATACCAACAACATCCATTAAGGCAGCTGTTAATAGTAATCCCCAGGTGAATATAAATAACTTTAGATTCATTGAAATGTTTGACGTTATTTTTATTTAAAGTTAACTAAAAGTCCTCTAGATTCATCGAAACGTTTATATGCATCACGTTGATAACTAATCAATTCTTCATCACTAACGTTAGAAAGGTTAGCAACTACAGAATAGTAATGTTTATACTTTGAATAGTCCCTACTTTTAAGCTTCTTTTGCTCTACTGCCATTTGCCATAATGGCGTGCCTGGATAAGGAGTTGAGATAGAAAACTGTGCGGCATCAGTACCTGAGTCAATTGCAAAATTAATAGTTTTATCTATTGTTTCATGAGTATCTCCGGGATGTCCAATTATGTAACTGGAATGTACCCTAATTCCATGACTTTTGACCTTTTCAAATAAAGGTTTCACTTTATTTAGATCTATATCCTTACATACAGCCTTTAAGATGCTTTCATCCCCTGATTCTACGCCAAAAGTAATTTCTTTACATCCTGACTTAGCAAGTATTTCCAGGGTTTCATCATCAACAGTAGTATTAATTCTTGAACTACACATAAACTCAAGGTTATACTTACGTTCTATTATCCCCTTACAGATATCTACAACACGGCTCTTTTTAAGAATAAAGGTGTCATCTGTAAAAGTTATATTATTGATTTTTAGTATTTTGACTATTTCATCAATTTCGCAAAGAATATTACTGACTGACCTAAAGCGGGTGCTTCTTCCCCATGTCGTAGAAGAAGCACAAAAAATACACCTGTATGGACAGCCTCTACTTGTTACCATCAGAGTATATGGCATTTCATAACGATCAGGATCATGATATTTTTCAATATGAAATTTGTGACGTGCCGGAAAGGGGATAGTATCTAAATCGGAAATTACTGTCCTTGGACCATTAAGTATAACATTCTCACCATTACGATAACCAACTCCTGGAATATTTATATTTCTTTTTCCTCTCTCTATATTGCATAATAGTTCAGCAAAAGACTCTTCTCCCTCACCAAATACAACATAATCTGCGCTATTACATTCTGTTAGTGAGTCACCCGGAAGGGCATTGATGTGAGGCCCCCCAATAATAGTAATTGTACTATTTGATATCTCCTTTACTATATCCAGTATCTTTGATGTAATCGGGAACAAAGGAGTAGTACAGGTTACACCAACTATACTGGGCCCGAATTCATTAACATAACTTCCTAACTCCTGCAATGAAAGATTTTCGGCCTCAGCATCAACTACCTTTGTATCATAACCATTTGATTCTGCGGTTGCAGCGATATATGCGAGTCCAATAGGAATTCTGTTGATATCCTTCCTTTCAAAACCTTCATAAACTGCCTTTGAAGATGGATGTATTAATAATACTTTCTTATTAAACATATGTTATTAGCCACCGTTATAGCTTAGAATCTTTTACTTCAAATCGACGTTCAAATAATAAATATATCTATAATTAACCATAAATAATATTTCTTCTTTTTAATTAGCTCCTAACCCACATTTTTATTTTGATGTTCTTGTCTTCTTTTCTATAAAATACAATGGTCTTCTTCGAACCTCCTCTAGATTTCTCCAGAGATATTCACCGATTATTCCAAGCATAATCATCTGCACTCCACCTATAACAAGAATAGCAACCATAATAGAGGACCAACCAGGAGCAGGATTTTCGGTAAAGTAAAATATCATAAGATATACAGCATATAAAAAACCAGAGAAAGCAAAACAAAAACCAATAAAAGTCATAAGCTTCAAAGGCATGCCTGTAAAAGCAGTTATCCATTCCTTTGCCATAAACACTTTCTTTCTAACACTCCATTTTGATTTACCATATCTTCGATCACGTCTATTGTATTCAACCGTATCTTGAGCAAAACCAAGCCATCCAAGGATCCCAAAAAGATGAAAATTGACTTCAACACAAGAGTTGATAGCGCTAACAACAGCCCTGTCCAACAAAAAAAAGTCCGCACGTGATTGATCTATAACATTTCCTCTGTCACCACCTAAAATGTGTACTAAAAAGTAAAACATATTTGATGCTTTCCTATAATACCAGGACTCGTTCTCTCTGTCCTTTCTAAGTGCCCATACTGTCTTTGCACCTCTACGCCATTTCTCTATCATCTCTTCCAGTACAACAGGGTCATCCTGGCCATCAGCAGATATACAGAGAACGGTATCACCTACAGCCTCCACCAGTCCGGCCCGTATGGCAACGTGACTTCCGCTTCGGCGGCTCAATCGTAAACATTGGACCCGTAAATCATTCATTTGGGAAATAACATTGAATGTATTATCGGATGAATGATCATCAACTACTACAACTTTAACATCGCCAATATCAGGTATTCCGCCTATTACTTTTAATAGTTCTTCTAAGGAATTCTTAATATTATCGGCTTCGTTATATGCTGGTATTACTACAGAAAGATTCACTATAATCGCTCCCTCATTCCTTTAGTAAAATTACTATCGACAACAACGCCTCTGGCATAATCAGAAATCATATTTGAACCCAGACCAATCAAAGTATTTTCACCAATTTTAATGCAACTGTTTTGAATAGTATTAGATTAGGAAGATTTTTTTAACAAATAGTTTCCTAAAATCAATGCATCCATTCCACATGTAAAAAAAGTGCGAACTGCATCTTTTGGACTGCATACAATAGGTTCGTCTTTAAGATTAAAACTTGTGTTGAGAATAACTGGCACATCAGTTAATTTATAAAAGTTTTCTATCAGAGAATAGTAAAGTGGGTTATTTAATTTATTCACTGTTTGTAATCTTCCCGTACCGTCAACATGAACAACCGCCGGTATTGCACTTCTTTTCTCTTCTTTTATAGTATATACCTTCTCCATAAAAGGTGTTGGTTTTGCGTCTATGAAATAGTCATTCAGATGTTCCTCAAGAATTGAAGGTGCAAAAGGCCTGAATTCCTCCCTGAATTTAATTTTATTATTAAGAATATCCTTCATTTCAGCTTTTCTTGGATCAGCCAAAATTGATCGATTGCCCAGTGCTCTATCTCCAAATTCTACACCACCCTGAAACCACCCGACAATTTCACCATTTGCAATGCATTGCGCCGCCTCTTTAGCGGAATTTTCTACAGTGTCATAGTTTAAACCAAACTTATCTAATTCTTTCTTTACTTCTTCGTCAGAGTATTCTGGACCGAAATTATTATTTGTAATCTTTGATCTATCAGACTTACCACCAATTTGATGGTATACATATAAAGCAGAACCAATACTCACTCCACTATCGTCAGGAGCAAAAGGTATATATATATTATCAAAAGGAGTATTTTCTATAATTTTGCCATTGCATACGGAATTCATTGCCACACCACCGGAAAAACAAAGGTTTTTCTGTTTTGTCAGATCAAAAAGATTTTTTGCAAGTTTAAATACCACAGTTTCAGTAATTTTCTGAGCAGCAGCGGCTATATTATAATGTCTATTAGTAAGTGGTTCACCATCTTTCCTCGGTGGACCTAAAAGATCTACAAGTTTCTTTGTATAATTTAATGGACGATGAAAATTATAAAAATTGAAATAACTCAGATCCAGTTCCATACCGTACTCGTTAAAGCAAAAAAGAGATAGAAGTTTGTCATAAAACACACTCGCATCACCATATGAACTTGCTCCCATTACTTTCCACTCATCACTATTCGGCTGAAATCCCAGGAATTCAGTAATTGTCATGTAAAAACCTCCAAGAGTGTGTGGAAATTCCTGTTTGTAAATAGGTGTTATCTTGTTTCCTTTGCCAGTACCCAGAAAAATACAATCCTTTTCACCAAAGCCGTCAATAGACAAGATAGCAGCTTCTTCAAAGTATGACGGATAAAATGCAATTGACGCATGAGCTAAATGATGTTCCACGTACTGGATCTTCATTTGTGTTCCACATTCTAATCGAACATTTTGTGCTGCTTCCCGGACAGATTTTCCATCCGGAATTAAAGACATCACATTGTTCAAAACACTGTACCAAATCTCCCCCCTATATCGTAGATGACTTGACTGCTGAGAGTCAAAATGTTCCAAATAAATACCCGGATTTACAGGAAATGAAATGATATCCACATCTTTGATAGAAATGTTTATCTTATCCAGACAAAAATGGATAGACCTATGCGGAAAATATCTTGTTCTTTTATTCCTTGTCAGGCGTTCTTCCTGTACGGCATATCTAATTTCCCCATTTACTAAAACACATGCAGATGTATCTGGAAAAAACGACTGAATTCCTAATATCTTCATTATTACCTCATATATTAGTTTTAATGAAATAATTTACAAATTCTTTTTATGTCCTCTTCGGAGAGTCCTTTAAAAACAGGCAATAATATAACTTCGTCTCTTGCTTTTTCGCTTTCAGGCAAAGTGTTTTTCATCTCTGAATAGGCTTTTTGCTGGTGCGCGTTCATAATTCCCGGCTTGGTAGAAACCCCATTGTCTAAAAAATATTGCATAAGATCATTTCTCGACACGGGCGCATCAGGTAATACTCTTACAGGATAGCTCTGCCAGTTGCTTCTTGCATAATCAGGTTGCACAGGCAATTGCAGCCATTTAATATCTTTCAAAAAATTACGGTAAAGTTTATCAATCGCTCTGCGACTTTGAATCATTTCAGGCAATTTTTTTAACTGTTCCATTCCCACAACTGCCTGAATATCTGTCATTCGATAATTAAAGCCTGTTGTTACATATTCCTCAATAATTATTTTCCTTGCACTATGCCTTACTGTATCGGACACACTCATTCCATGTTGCCTGAGCAGCCTAAACTGTTTGTCATATTCCGGATTATTTGTTGTAATCATCCCACCATCACCAGTGGTTATAACTTTACGTGGATGAAAAGAAAAACAGGCAATGTCTCCATGAGGTTTTCCTATTTTCTCCCAGGTATCATCTATATTTATCTCGCTTCCAATGGCACATGCGGCATCTTCTACTATAGGAATGTTATATTCCTCAGCCAACGGCAGAATATTATTAGAATCACAAGGCATTCCCATTTGATGCACCGGCATAATAGCAGCCACCTTACCAAATGATGTTTTCTGGTTATTAAATAAATGGCATAGTGGAGACTCACCTACAGCGAGTTTAGCAACATGCTTATAATATAGCTCTCCGTCTCTTATCTCACAATCATCATTTAGACATTTCTCGAGATCCCCAGGGGACATATTATAAGTTTGAGGGTCTATATCCACAAAGACAGGTTCTGCGCCACAATACCTTATGGAGTTAGCCGTCGCAATAAAGGAGTGACTAACAGTAATTACAACATCTCCAGGTTTCACGTCGACAGTTAGAAGCGCCAAGTGCAATGCTGTTGTACAGCTGGAAACTGCACAAGCATATTTTGACCCCACATAAGATGCGAAGGCATCTTCAAACTCGCTAACTTTAGGACCTTGAGTTAGCCAGCCAGATAAAAGAACTTTTGTAACAGCTTTTACTTCTTCCTCACCTAAATAAGGTTTCGCTATCGGTATCATAATTTACCCATTTAATATATTTCTTCTTCATCTGGTAAAAGAGCAAACATATTCTAGGATTGTATTTGCAAATCCTCCTTTATAACGATATAGATGGTTCCAGATATGTCATCAAAATAAATATTACAAGATCAATCGAAGGAAGATACAGTGTTTTTATTTAACAATTCTTTTCGCCATTTAACAAGACGCTCCAGTCCATCCTCGAGACTTACTTTTGCTTTGAAACCTAAAAGCTTCTCTGCCTTCTTTGTACAAGCCAACCGTCTTGGCACAGGGTTGACGGCCCTCTCAGGCAAAAACTCCGGTTCAAGCTTTGAACCTGTTACCTTGAGTAATGCCTGAAGAAGCTCTAAAAGGCTTGTTTCCGTACCACTTGCTATATTAAAAACATCGTCTGTTATTTCCGACTCCATAGCCATTATATTTGCATCAGTAATATCATCAATATATATCAAATCTA
>Ga0187833_10004157_pt1 | contig 14275 bp, 13 predicted proteins | sample ETNtaG_37_FD_167968 | JGI IMG/M metagenome (GOLD analysis project Ga0187833, IMG submission 167968) | Marine microbial and viral communities from oxygen minimum zone, Eastern Pacific Ocean - ETNP2014_SV_400_PacBio MetaG (Illumina Assembly) | ecosystem: Environmental > Aquatic > Marine > Hypoxic... | reverse complement strand
ATCAAATGGCAAGGGGACATTATTATCATGCTCTATAAGATTATCGTACCAATTAAGCTTCCCTGCTTTTGATAAAAGACTCTTTTTCCAATCTATTCCAAACTCATAACTCTTATTCGGATCTTTTTCTACTTCAACAAGATATTCATCACTAAAAGCATCAAATGAATCAAAGTTGCCTTTTCTTTCTGATGTCAAGTCTAGAGACCGAAACATATCTGTTTTATTTGAAAGAGTACCGCTAAGAACTATGAACGAAAATACACCATCGCCACACGACACATCAATTGTATTAGAGCCATCACCGAAGTATTTAAGTGTTGATTGATACGCCTCCGCTCTTAATGACAACAAAAGAGCATTTTCCGGACGTAACCAAAAAAACTTTAAAAACTCCTTAAAGTAGTAGCTTCTCATCATTTGCATTTATATAAGACTTTCCTTTAATAGACTTTTAATAGAAATTGTAAATCTGGGTAGTCATAGAAATCTATAGATTATATTGTTCTTTAATGCTACGAACTGCTACTTCCGCTAAATCCATATGCAATTCCCTACTTCCATATATTTTCTCAATACCTGGCAACTCAAAAGAGATGCTCATAAGAGCATGTTGGAGAGCTCCCATTGAGACATTAAAAAGGCTATCATTTTCTTTTAAATTCATTAATTCCTTAATTGCTTCCTTTGTTGTCTCATAATTGCTTGCATATCTGACAGTTGGCAGGTGATTAATTAATTGATACTTTCCAAAAGATATAACAGGCTTTTTAGAATATACAGCCTCTATCCCTGCAGTTCCTGTAATAGTCGCCACTAAATTTGAATTTTTTATCCATTCCCAGCTTGATGTTTCCGGATATGCTAAAACAACATTACCAATTCTTCTAAAGTTATCATAATAATGTTTAGATCTGATTCCATAACTATGCGGTTGTTCCTTTATCACAAGAAGTGTATCAGCAGGTAAACATTTCGATATCCAGGCTATCATTTCCATGGAATTATTAAATTCAGGAGAAAAACCTGCTAATGCTCTCTCTGGCTCCATATGTAAAGGCACATATACAAAATCATAATTTGTTAAATCCTCTGGCCTTTTGCCATGTTTTTTAAAATACTTATATATATAAACCTTATAAAAGATGTTGCCATACCAACCTAAAAACTTGTACACTTGATTTTTTTTATGATACCTTGTAATTAACCTAATAAATTCGCCAGGAAATAGAGATATTGCTCTTTTTATTGCACCAAAAGTCTTATAACTAATTTGTGCATGTCGATATTTAGAACTATGTTCTTGAACATAATTGACATTAGAAACATCATTATAGCTATAAAACTTTTTTGCATTTTCTTTAACTTGTTCTATTAAGTGGAAGTTTTGATTATAGACATTGTTAATCCACATATAGTACGAACCAAATTTAGTCATCCTTAAAGACAAATGCATTATTCCATTATATTGAGATATAAGACCCAACACATCGCTGTGTACGTGTTCTAAAATCAAAGCCGGTTTGTACTTTTCCTGAATATGTTCCCACAGAAGAAATAGCTTTAATATTTCTCCCAATTTTTTTTCATGAGTCCACCATGATTTAGTTACTTCAGGATGTTTATCTGCATTATAATTATATCCCTTTCCCAGTGTCCTATCAGAAGATATTATTAAAGAAAATGTTTTACCATACCTTTTTTCTCTATCAAAACTTTCCTTAATAATGTCTAAAGAATCCAATGTATCTTTCACTAGTTCCTTATATAAATCTTCTACAATCTCAATTTTGTCATATACTTTGTGATGTTTAGCAATATATTCAATCTTATTTTTAGTATATGAATCCGTAGCAATAATAACATTATAGTCAGTAATTAGTATTTTTGAAACACTTAACCAAAACCCTACTAACTGACTGCCAATCTTTATTATAAGAGTTTTTTTGTCATTTGATATTTTATTTGTCATGCATGATTCACTCTTTTATTATTTCCTCATTGTGTGTGTAGAGTCTAAACATTTATCTGAATATCCAGTAGCTTTATAGCTAACATTCATATATGAAGACAATTTCCTTCCATTTTTTATATATTGCAAAAGCCTTATATGGCCTTTAAAATCATCTGAAAAAATAATTCTACCATCGCAAATAACAATCTGCAAAGGTTTCATAACAAAAGTATTATGTCTAATAAATGAAGTCAACACTTTTACATTATGCAAAGGATAACTTTTAGCGTCTATTTCATTTATTAATAACCCAACGATTGGAACGTTTGTCAAATGAAAATCATCTCTCCTCATAAACCTTGTTCTTTCAATAAAAGCCTGATACCTTGTCACTATCTCTTCCTTCGCGTTAACACCTGCGACAACGATACAATCACTATTCAACAATGACCCTTGGATACATTTCAATGAATCCTTTTCATCTTGAATAACACAACCATATTTTACTTTCTCATTTAAGTGATCCTTCCTGATGCTTGGAGAAGGGCAAATTTTACAAGCAACACATCGATAAATATTGAAACAAGTTAAATTTATTATATTTATATTATGAGAATTAACGAAAGGCCTAAAATAATCAATCAACATATTCTCATATTTTCTATTATATGTATCCATTGTAATTAGTAGCGTAATATTTAATTTAGTGTCAACATTGTTCTCTTTGCCTTTTTTTAATATATTTGACAGAACAAATACCCGGCTGCCTGTCCTATAACTGATACCGAGACCCTCCAAGTCTTCCTTTGCTTTTCCGATATCTCCAGCAACAACTGTTCCACCGTACTGAGCATTTGGTGGCCCGTTACCAACAACTATTGCATTCTGTGTTAATGCATCAAATAAAGTATATATAATAGTAGTCTCTTGTCCTCCGTTTCTCTTAGCACCTACAGCTACGCTGCCAAAAGCCTTACCATCTAATAACTTGTTTCTATTCGTAATTTGCAATAGCTTATTAGCAACTGATGATCTATCTCCAAAATATACAGGACTCCCTAATACTATTCCTTCAGAATTATCAATCTCGTTAATCAACTTATTTAGTTCTGATGGTTCAATTGACAAGGTATCAATATTCGCTATGTCAGGTTCAACAAATGATGATTCATCATTGAATAGTTTTCTTTCAAAAAAACCAAATAATTTCTTTATAGTAAGAAATCTGACTTCTGCTCCCAATTGTTTAGCACCCAGCAAAGCATAAGCGACTGCAATATCGGTGTTTGAAAATTTTATGTTCGCAGCATCTATTTCACGTAAAAGCTCTTCTTTGCTTGTTGATTTTATTATGAGATTTTCAAGAAGAGTATCATATGTATAATTAGATCTAATTGAGCCTGAAACACCTAATATTTTTACATTCTTACTCATCTAAACTTTTCATCTCCGTACTTTATTGGAAAAAATTAAAGAATAGGGACTAATTTCTCGATATTTTTTTTTATGAGAATTCTGTCAATTTTCATAGAGTGGGTATAAGGTATCGTATCTATATAATAATACAAATGTGGTATTTCGTATGGTTTTAACTTTGACCTTAAATTCTTTATCAATCCAGACCTCTTATATTGGCTGTTTGATTTTATAACCAAAACAATAATCTTACCAAGTGTGTAATGAACAGTTACAAGTAAAATACAGATATCATTCTTGAGGCATTCCGATATTCTTCGTTCAACATGCTTTATAGATATTTTATTTCCTCCAATCTTTACTTCATCGTTTAATCTCCCACAAAGACTAAAACTGTTACCATCTCTTTTCACTAGGTCTCCTGTAGGATGTTTTGATTCAGCGTGAATAAATCTATCGTTTGTAATATATCCGTAAAAATTAAATCCTGAGCTAACATATATTTCATCATTAACTATCTCAAATTCAGTCCCATCAATATTCTTACCAATACAATTATAATTTTCAATGGGTGTAGAACTATCAATTCTATTAACAAAAAAACGTCCACCAATTTCCGCTAACCCATAAGTATTAAAAAAGACATTTAAAGGGAATTTATCAAAAAACATCTGTATATTATGCGAATACATAAAATCACCGGAGGAGAAAAAGAATTTTGGCACTTTATTTTTATCAATATATTGGATTGCTGACAGTAAATGCATTGGGGAACCGACAAATGATAAATCTGTTTTTTGTTTATACAGAACCTTAAGTTCACTTATATTTTCATAGTCAATAAATATTAAATGGGAATCAGAAATATAATGAACTAGAAAATGACTTACCGCGCTAACAAGATATGGTTTAAGAGGAGAGACAGAGGTATACCCAGAACATGCAATTATTTTATGCACAGAAATTGCATTTTCTTTTAAGTGATCTTTGTTATGGCAGATTCCTTTTGGAACGCCAGTGCTTCCTGATGAAAAAAGAATTGTATCATTCTTCTCATCAGACACAACAGATGAGAAGGTATTTAGTTTAAGGTTCTTGTTTGCCACTAATTTTATCTCATTATTTTGATCTAATATTATTGCAAACTTGTAGAAAGTAAAATCTTCATCATCAAGCAAGAAAGCCCTTGTAGGCAAGACTACTTTGTTCTTATTCTTCCATAAGGCAAACAGTAAGGCATAGAACTTAACAGGATTGTCCTCTTTTATGATAATAAAACTATTAGTCTTTAGTTCATCAATATTACATAACTTTTCATAAAAAAGACTAACATAGTCAGCAAAATCATGTCTTGTTACTGTAGCATTATTGTAAGTAATTAATTTTCTATTGCTCCTATCAAGTAATAGATCAAGGATGCTCATTTACTTTGATGCCTCTAATTGCCTTTTAATAGCTTGCGCTAATTTGTTCACAGAGCTTACAGATTCACGATCCTGAAAAAACATATCTATTTTCAAATCAAACTTCTGCTCTAAGAAAATAATTATATTTAGCAGGTTTAAGGAATCTATAAAATTACTTTTGAAAAAAACATCTTCATCGGTATCATTTAGTTCTTTACCAGCTAAAGCCTGAACTTCCGATTTAATCACATTTATTATCTTTTCAAGTTCCATTACTTTTTATAAAGAAAACAAACTCACATCATTTGTCTATACGGTTTATTCAAAGGAATCTCCTCAATCAAGGCATAGATATCCTCTTTTAATGATTTTATTGCAGACTTATAAAAATCACACATAGAATATGAATACATCAGCCCACGACCAATTTCCACTGCTTTAACTTCGTGCTTTTCTGAAAACTGATCCCAAACCTTAATATTATAATTCTTTTTAATATTACATTCAGTATACCAAATATACCGATAAAAAGATTCATATCTGATTTCTTCATTCCTAGCAACTGGATGATTATACTCTCTTACATAGCGATATGGCACGCCTATATCCATTTCAACCTGATGTATTGCTGTACACGTGTAATGGGGGTGAATGCCTATACTTATAAATAATGCATCCATCTCAATCATTCTATCCATGGGTGTCTCAGGACCATATGCATGCCTTGACACATCACATGAAATATCCATAGCATTTCTTCCCAATGCTGTATATGATGAAAATGGGTGAAAACTTCTTACAGCACCATCAAGCCGCCTTACATGTTCGGCAAATAATCCTGATTCAGAATGGGTTTTGTTTATGTCAAATGGGATATCCTTATTGCAGAGATAACTGCTTGTTGTTGGTACTATTAGCGTGCCGGATTCTCCCAAAAGCTGCAAAATTATACCAAGATGGTCATCTAATATTACTTGCCTCTCGGATACTTCATACAAACCTAGACAAGCCAAATCTGTCTCTATAAAGACAGCTTTATTTTTATTTACTCCTAATCTTTTGTATGCTTCTTCCAGATCCTTATACGAATAGTCAAACATCATTATTCTCGAAAATCAAACAGAAATTATTTTATCATCTATCCAATCATCAATATTTAAATAGTTAATTTTCCAGTTGTCTGGAGTATCTAAATCACACACAGTAACTATTGTATTTCCTACAGTATCATTTGATGCAATACCAATTTTAGAAACCATATCTAACAATATAGAATCTTTATCAAACACATATGTCCAATCAGTTTCACTATTAATAATAAAATTATCATGATAGTAATTACCTTCACTCGTGCGAATGGCCAAAAAAGGTTGGGGGCCCCACAGAGGCTTATTACTTGTCACATATAATAAATTCTTATCTATTTTACATGATAGTACTGGTGGTGGTTCTTTAGTCAATTCTAAGACGTGTCTCATTGCTTCAACAGCATTTGACCATTTATATTTTACTTTTGGATACTTAGCGGCAACCTTTCTTGTTAGAGCGATAAAACCTTTGGTCTCCGCTACCATATCTCTAAAATCATGATTAGTTACCGATACTAGAATATTTTTACCTTCATTAGCAGACAAAAAGGCGTTATTAAGCTCCTCCTCAGTTATTGTACTATGCCGACAATTCATATATAGACATCTGGCGATATACCTTCTGAGACCACCAATCCTCCTTGAATCCCATACAGAAGGATGATATATTGTCCAGTCTGTTGGTGCACCTCGCCAATCAGCAACCCGACCTGGTACTCTTCCCGCCGCTGTTTGACTTTCTAACCCATTATTGTTCATCATGTTCATGTTTGCAAAGTCAAATGGAATCCATTGTTCAAGCCATAGGTTGTAATCCATATGTTCAGAAGTGGTAGGTCTATTTGCAACTGGAAACCATTGATGATCAATGATTCTTCTTGCTAAAATCTCATTGTGCAAGTTAGAAAAAGAATGATTATCACCAGTTCTGTGAGCATCTTGCGAAAAACCCTTTGGGTGAAAATGCCAGTAAATCCGATCAGTCTTACAGTTGTATGCTTTTAGCAACCGAGCATATTCTTCAAAAATAACGTGATATCCGCCAGCCCTCCGTCTTGGATTATACCTAAATCCAACATGGTCGATACAAAACCAGTTAAAGCAGTATCCGCCACCATAGGAGTCAAGAATTTGATATCTAAAATCATCGGAAAATGCTATATGGAGCATTTGATATATCTTATCCCACGTGTCATTGTAATTTAGCCGTTTTCTACTGACAAAATCACAAACAACCTCCTCTTTCCCATTCAATTCAATTTCCTTATTCCGCAACTTTTCCAAAACTTTTTCTGTAGGCTTTAACTCTATATCAAAAGCTTCTTTAATCCTTTCAAAGGTTGATTCAAGGCTTTCATAGAGAGGCCCTTCCGTATCAACACACTGTACTATAGAAACCGTACCTTTCATAAAACAACCTCCACTAAGTGTTTCTACCAGTATGTATTAAAAGAATACAGACACATACAAAAGAACCTTTTAACACAAAGACAAATTGATTGTATGTACATAATATTGTATTTTTAAATAGTTTTCTCATCACTTTTATAGAATAACGTTATATAGTCAGTTAAATTATGATTATGTTTAACATAAATGATAGTATTACCTCTGGAAGCTGGCTCAAACAGGCAAAAAAAACAGTTAGAGTTATTCATTGAGCCATTTCTGGTTCTGTATAATCGAAATATTCTATTATTGGCTTCAAATGCTCACGTATTATTTCCATCTCTATTTCAGAAAGTACTTTAATCTTTCTATCCAGTACAGATTTATCTATTCCTTTTAAAGATGCAAAAGAACTTCCATATTTATGTGGTTGGCCAAGCAACGTTGGTTTTAGCAGGTTGTCAGTAAACTCTATGCCTACATGATCAGCAACTGCTCTCATCGTTTTCTTAGGTTCTACAACTAAGTCTTCAAACCGTATAAGGATTGTCCGTTCATCTAATATCTCCGATCTATTGTTCCAGAAGAAATAATAATCATTAATCACTTGAACAAAATTAATTGGATGAAGAGGTTTGTGTCTCCTATTCATAAATGATTCTCTACTATGCATACGTTCTACTTTGAGAGACTCAATCGCATCATAAGGATTTCTCATAAAGAATATACATCTACAATTTTCTAAGGTCACTTTTGTAGATAATATACTCCTTCCCATATCGCCTATGAACATATAAGCAGCATTACACCCTGTACAATCAGTAGGCATTGCATTAGCATAAGCTTTAACTAAACAATCCCATATCTCTGAAATACTAGAACACTTGCATAATTTGGATAATCCATCGAGAAATACATCTTTCTTAAAGTTTATATCTAATTCATACTTTACAGGAGTTAATGCACGGAAGACACCATTAATCCATGGCAAAATATCACGATCAACAAAAGACTCTATTAAATCATTTCTATCAAAGAGCCTAAATGTATCAAGAAACAACGATTCTTGACCTTTTTCCTGATAGTTGTATACTTGTTCCCAAAAAAAAGCTTCATCAATAAAATTCATTATGCCAGGTTGTGAATCAAATAAACGTGTAATGAGGGTGCCTCCAGACCGCTTTGGCCCAGTAGCTATTATTGTTTTACTGAAAAACTCCATCATCTGCAGCTCCTTTAGATCATGATACTATATACAATCTCTTCAACACTCTAAGAAAATACACACATATCATAAAATCTTAGTGAGCACATACACCAACAGACAGATCTTCTGGCATTATATAAGTAATGTTTCATTTGTAATAAAGTGTTTCTCTGCACTACTCCCCGTTAAGCAAGGTTAAAATTTGTTATTAATCAGTAAGTGTTCTTTCTCATATTCTGATGGAGTCGAGTTGTTTAAGGAAGAGCGAGGAAAATCATTGTCATAGTTAACATCTTGTTTCGATGTTCTCAGTAAACACAAATGGTGTAGATGATACACTAATCCAATCAAAGGTTACTTTGATAGATATTGTTGCTCTCTCTGTATCAGTTTTACCATTGGGATTGTCATAAGTACCAAAATCTCTCCGGAAACTTTTAGCGTAGCCTTGTTAATGTGCAGAATTTGAGGAAACCAATATTTAAGGACTATGCCTTTGATTCAATTCCAGGAGTTCTATATATCATAAACAAGCCTGTAAAAATCACATAACACCACCTATTAAATAGTAATAATGTATTTACCATATTAAACCCCATAGCCTCATTTCCGTCAGGATGTAACTGTCAACGGTAAAAGTATAACAAATTTTTTTCTGAAATTATCTTTACTTCTCACCCTTAAGTATAATATGTAACATTTGTAAGTTGATTTCTAGATTTAGTCCATTTTTAAAAACTCTCTCTCCTCTGACATTTGTTTCTGTCCAACTCCTGATTGGGTCGTCTTTCTTATCTAAATCAAATGGAAGCATAAATTTCTCATATCTCCAATTTTCTATATCTGTTCGAGTTCTGAGAAAAGTATCTATTGAATATTTAGAGAATATGTTCCATCCCCTATTCCATATATCATTGTTACTATAACGATAGCGGACAAGTACATCAATATCATACTCATTAAACTGCCCAAATATAAAGACATTAGAACCTGGTTTTGCCACACGTAAACATTCAGAAAGAGAAGGTTTAAAATCATCAAAAATCGTCATCACACCTATCATTGCAACTATATCAACCGCATCGTTTTCTATCATATCCATATGGTTTGCATCACCACATATAAAACTACACCCTTGTACTCTACCCCTTCCTATCTGACACAACTCCTTGTCATGCTCAATGCATATCGTATCAATTTTACGAAAAAATCTCCTCCCAATGTAATAACAAAAAGCGCCACTGGCTCCACCCACATCCAGCAATGTTGCCCTGTCTCTACAAGAAACAATTTTCTCTATCTTGTCACCCAATACTGAAAAAATGTATTTCTCATTTTCATAATCTACTTCTCTATACACATGTGTTTTATTATACACTCCATTAGGCAATTTGATATTATCCATTACATTCTCCTTCTAACTTTACTATGCCAACTTATATCTTCATAAAGTTTTCCAATATATGCAAGCCTTTAGCTGCACTTCTCTCAGGATGAAACTGGCAACCATATATATAACCCATAGCTATAACAGCAGGAAGCCTGTGCCCTCCATAATCAGCAAAAGCAACACAATTATTTTTGTCAGAAGGCTCTACATAATACGAATGAACAAAATACATATATGTTCCGAGCGATATTCCTTGTAATATTGTTTTATCCCACGAATCTACATATCCGGGTTTACATAAACTATTCCATCCTACATGTGGGATTTTAAGTTTCTCACTACCAGCCCCTTTTGAAGGAACTGGAACAACTGTACCCCTTATAATTCCAAGTCCTCTATGTTTTCCGAATTCCTCACTGGCTTCCATCATCATCTGCATGCCAAGACATATTCCTAAAAAAGGACGTCCTGTCAAGGCATATTCCTTAATAGGCTCTATTAAGTGAAGCTCTTTCAGTCCAATAATGCCAGCTGAAAAAGCACCTACACCCGGCAGTACAAGCCTGTCTGCCTTACCTATATCATCATGAGACTGTGTAATCTTAGCATCCACATTACAGTGTTCAAATGCCCTTTTAATACTGAATAAATTGCCCAGCCCATAATCAATAATCGTAACATTTGATTTCATATTTCTCTAACCTTAATATTTTCTGCTAAAACAATATTTCTTATCTCGCTGACGCTCATCCGCTTATAATGGAGTATACCTGCCATAGCAACCGCGTCTGCTTTTCCTTCTCTAACTACTTCTAAAAGGTGGGCCGCCTCTCCCATCCCACCACTGGCAATGACAGGGATAGATACTGTATCCTCAACAGTTTTTACAAGCTCAACATCAAAACCTTTTCCAGTACCCTCTTGATCCACTGAAGTTAGAAATATTTCACCAGCACCAAGTTCTTCGCCGCGTTTTACCCATTCAATGACGTCCATACCGGTATGCTCTCTTCCATTGTCAGCAAAAGCCTCCCAGCCTCCTCTTCCATCTCTTTTTGCCTCTATCGAAAGCACCATACATTGGGACCCGAAGCTATTGGATACTTCTGAAATCAACCCAGGTCTTCTCACTGCCGCAGTGTTAATCGCCACCTTATCAGCACCTGCACGCAAAATATTCCTGACATCATCTACTGAGCGTATTCCTCCTCCTACTGTCAGAGGTACAAAAATATCATAAGCAGTATGTCGAATTATTTCGATAAGGCTATTTCTGCCGTATAGACTGGCAACGGCATCCATATATATAAGTTCATCAGCCCCGTCTTGATAATAAAGCTTTGCATGTTCATAAGGATCACCAATTACTCTGAGGCCCTCTAGGTGGATACCTTTGATTAAATTGGGACCTTTAATATCAAGTCTGGCTATCAAACGTATGTTAGACATATATTATTATACTACTAGCGATGCTCATGTTTTCCATTTCCTATCTGAGTCGTCTTTCCAATCAAGATTATAATTTCTCGCTCCATCCTTTTCTACATCCCATACTTTAAAACGCGGTTCCCACCTCCCATTTTCATGCTTCCATAGATGAGGAGATCTGTATTTATCGACTAATGCCCAAAAATATTCCCTATTCATTATAGGCTGTTCAAACATCTCAGATGCCTTGGGAAATTCCTCTATCTGAATGCTCAGGTACTTTAAGAGTTCATCAGCAAACCTTTCAGGAAACTCGCCATCAAATTTTTTAACAAGGGCAAGGCCCTCTTCACGAGTGATATCGCCAGAACGTATCTCTTGAGATGCATCATAGGTAGCTCTGCCAATTCCAAACTTTATAAAAAGTGTATAATAATGAAAATCATCGATCCTATCGTCTATACTGTTATACTTACTATATGTTCCCGGTGCACGTTCAGGTGACACCTGAAATCCTCCGTTTTCAACGGCGTAATAATAGCACCCTTGCGGGTGCCATTTTAAATAATAACCTAAATAGTGAACTTCAACTTTCTTTTTAATTAGAGCCTCCGGATCTGCAGGCATGTAAGGTAGCAAATCCACCTCATTGATATCAAAATATTCTCTCAGGTCGGCTAATGAAGTCCCTCCCAAATAGACATTTGCTTTGTCCTCTGCAGTAAAGTATTTATAATCTCGTAGCGCTGTGCTGTTGTCCTGAATTGGATTTCCATATTCGGCCTCATTCTCACCGTAAAAAACAAGTGGTATATTAAAAAGCAACGCTAATTTTGGAGCAATGGATTTTTGTCCGAAAATAAAAGGTTGAAAAGGATGGAAAAGGTTCTCAACTGCCAATCGTGTCAAAAGTCGGTGTACTTTTCCATTTGGAGTCAAAAGGTAGTTATCAAAACCTGAGTGAATCCATAACTGTAAATTCTTCCATCCCCAGTCGGTATAAATATGTGGCGCCCATGTCACGGTAAGTGGATTCATCCTGTATTTATACTTAAGCATGTGAGCTGTATAATAGCTGTCCTTTCCACCGGAACCCGGCACAATACAATCATAAGAGCCATTATTACTCCTATACCTGTCACATAACTCTTTTAATTGTGTTTCGCGTTCCTTCCAATCAATATTTCTCTTTCGCTCTGCAACTTTGCATGCATCACATATACCATATTTGTCTATATGTATGGTTTGCTTCCTTGTTTTGCCAGTATGTTTGAATTCTAGAGCAGAATTAGGTCTTTGATTTGAAATAACACAAGTTTTGCAAAATTTTACTTCTCTGGGAAGACCATACTTTACCTCTAAATTGTCTTTTGGGGCAGAAAATTCTTTCTTATTTATTTTCTCAGGAAAAGCATATCTATTCATGTCTTTCACACATCCTTCTCTTTAATAAAAAATCAGCAATAAGAATGTCAAATTCCGTATCAATGTCCAGCGAACGTTCTTCAGGCATTACATAACCTATCGTCTCATTAGTCACAAATGCTTTGACTTTTTTAAACCACTCGATTCTTGTTATATAAACAGCACCGTTTAACACAAAAACCTCGGGTAATCCCTGTCTCTGAACTTTACCCAAATCTGCTTGAATAAATTGTTGCAAAATACCAGCAGAGTTCATTCTATATGACCACAGTGGGTGTTTATCATTTTTGGTCACTGTTACGCATGAGGGAGAACCAGATTTGATACATAGCTCTATGCATCCATCTATATCGTTAGCGATCCTAAGAGGAGATGTCGGTTGTAGCATCACAACAAAATCGTAACTCTCATTTAATTCTTCAATGGCATGCAAAGCGACCTCAACAGCTGTAGTATCATCTCGAGAAAGCATTTTCGGTCTAATGAAAGGTACATCACAACCCGATTTTCGAGCTATATTAATTATCTCATCATCCTCAGATGACAAAATAACCTTGTCGAGATAACTGGATTTGCGAGCCTCCTCGATTGTCCATACAAGGAGAGGCTTATCCGCTATTTTTCGTATATTTTTTCGGGGTACTTCTTTCGAGCCACCTCTAGCTGTGATGACAGCAAGAATCGTTTTATGCTCAAACATATAGTAAATTACCTATTGATACCCATATTGAAAGAATCCGTATTTGCTTTCTCAAAATCACTATGCCTTCCAACATCCAACCAGTACTCAACAATAGGGAATGCACAAACTTTCATTCCATTCTTCTTTATTTGTTTTAATAAGGATGTCATATCAAAAAACTCATTATTGGGAATAAAATCAACACACACAGGTGCCAAACAATAGATACCACTATTTACAAAGAAATTATAAACCGGCTTCTCTTCAATACTTTTTATTAAATAATTTTCAACATTAAGGACACCGTACGGCACTTCAAAATCATATTTTTTTACACAAACGGTCATGTCGCCTTCATGTTCATCATGGAAATCCACTATGCTGGCAAAGTTAACATTACTGAAAAGATCTCCATTTATCACTATAAAAGGAATATCAGGCTTTTCAGGAAGTAAACTTATGGCCCCTGCTGTTCCTAAGGCATTCTCCTCATCAATATATCTAATTGTAACCCCATAGCCATTTCCGTCACCAAAGTAGTCCTTTATTTGGCTTGATTTATAATTAACAGAAATAAATATATTTTTAAAGCTCTGTTTTTGTAAACCCTCTACTATAATTTCTAATATCGGCTTACCCCCAATCTTCAACATGGGTTTGGGACAATCGTTTGTTAAAGGTGCAAGACGTGTCCCCAAACCACCAGCCATAATTATCACCCAGTTCTCATATACAGAGGTATCAAGAAAATCTTTTAATAAATATACTTCCTTGATTATTCCCCTCTCGTCAACAACAGGAACATGCTTCACACCCTTCTGTTTCATAAGCAAAAAGATATCATCAGAGGATTTATCATTTAATACGGACACAGGATGTTTATTCATTAT
>Ga0187833_10004153_pt1 | contig 14281 bp, 11 predicted proteins | sample ETNtaG_37_FD_167968 | JGI IMG/M metagenome (GOLD analysis project Ga0187833, IMG submission 167968) | Marine microbial and viral communities from oxygen minimum zone, Eastern Pacific Ocean - ETNP2014_SV_400_PacBio MetaG (Illumina Assembly) | ecosystem: Environmental > Aquatic > Marine > Hypoxic... | reverse complement strand
TATTATTTTTTTTAATTAAATAAAGCTCTTGAAAAACATATTTATAAAGCAAATAAAGAAATAATAAAAAAACAAATATACCTTGTTCTGATAAAATATTTAAATACAAGTTGTGAGAATGATTTTCGCAGTAAATTTTTTCTTTAAAATTTTTGCATGACTCGTAAAAATTATTTGTTCCAGTTCCAAAAAAAGTATTATCGGTAATTAATTTAAAACTAGAAATAAACAAATCAATATGCGTGTTATTTTTATCAATCTCTAAATCTAATTGTTTTTGATCTAAATTTTCAAACTTATATATTTTAGTAAAATTTTTAGCTAATTTTAATTTTATTAATATATCGATTGTATATGCATTTTTTCTACTTTCACTTAGATTTGCAAAAAAAATTGTGAAAATTAATCCAGCAGAAAATAATAAAGTAATATAGTATTTAAGTGAGTAAATTTTTTTATATTGAAAAAATATACATAACAAAAAGAGAGATAGAAGATAATGAAATAAAGCTATTCTATCTCCTGTAATTAAAACTATCCCAAAAAACAAAGCCATTAAAATTAGATTTATTATTTTTAATTTTTTTAAAAATAGGAAATTCACCATTCCAATCAAAAAAAGTTTTGATATATAAGATCCTGCAATCCATTCATCTCCCATAAAACCAGCATATCTATGACTTGAATTAGATGAAATACCCAATATATCTTTTCCAAAATTGTATTGAACCAATATATCTACAGAAAAAATTATCAAAGTAAGAAAAGTAAAAAAACTTAAGGAATATAATAATAGTTTTTCTTTTTCAAAAACATAATTAATTGCTAAGAAAAAAAAATAAAATTTAAATAGAAAAATTGATTTATAATTAAAATGCCCAAGTGAAATTAAATCAGTTATTAAAATTAAAATAAAAAAAAAAAATAAAGGTATAAATTTTTTTGATATTAAAATATTAAATTCAGATTTGCTTATTACATTGATCAAAAAAAAAATTACAATAACAGCTAAATTTATATTAACTACAGCATTGCCAGCTATCAATGATACCGGCATTATTAGTAGTAATATGAATAAATATAATAGAAATTTATCTTTCAGATAAATATCTTTTAATTTATAAAAGTTCATAGAATACTGAATATACATAAAAAAAGGCTGATTAAAACTAAATCTAGAAAATATGTAATATATTATAATGGAAAAAATTTTTCTCACTTGCGGATCTGGAATGTTAGGAAAAAGTGTAATAAGGATTTTTCCTAAAAAATAATTATATTATATCTATTAAAGAGTTTTATATAAGTTAAAGATAAGTTTTAAATTGTCAAATTTAAGGAATGTGAATGAAAGTAAATTTAGTAAATTTAGAAAAAACACACAAGAAAATCAAAAAAAATCTGAATAAAAATTTAAATCAACTTTTCTTAAAGCAAAAATTTATATTAGGTGATGAAGTTGAAGAACTAGAAAAAAATTTATCTAAAATTACAAAATCGAAATATTCACTTGGTGTTGGATCTGGAAGCGATGCTTTAATTGTAGCATTGTTATCATGCGATTTAAAAAAAAATGATGAAGTAATAATCCCAGATCTTACATGGATTTCAACAATTGGTAGTGTAATTTTTGCAGGTGGTAAACCAGTTGTTGCAGATGTAAATAGTGAAGACGGAACAATTAACCTAAAAAGTTTAAGTAAGAAAATTAATAAAAATACAAAGGTTATAATAACAGTTGGATTGTATGGACATTTGCCCGCTTTAGATCTCATAAAAAAAATTTGCACAAAAAATAATATTATTTTGATTAATGATGGTGCACAAAGTTTTGGATCAAAATATAAAAATAAATATTGTCATCAATATACATCAATTAGTTGTACGAGTTTTTTTCCTGCAAAAGTACTTGGCTCTTACGGAGATGCTGGAGCATGCTTTACAAACGACAAAAAATTATATGATAAGATGAAAATGATAAGAACTCATGGTCAAAATAAAAAATCACATTCAATTATTCTAGGTCTTAATGCAAGAATAGACACTATACAAGCATGTGTATTAAATGAAAAACTTAAATATATAAATAAGGAAATTAAGTTAAGAAAGAGAAAATTAAAAACCTATGTTAAAATGTTATCAAAACTAAATAATATTAAAATTTTAAAACCACTTAAAAAGTGTGAACCAAATGGCTCATCTATTGTAATAAGAATTAAAGAAAAAAAAAATTTTCAAAATTATCTAGCTAAAAAAGGTATACAAACACAAAATATATATAACTATACATTAACAGAACAGCCAAGTTTTAAAAAATATAAAGATAATAATGTTGTAAACTCAAAATCAATTGCAAAAGAAAATGTTTGTCTACCAATAAATCCTTATCTAACATTAAGTCAAATTAAATATGTTATAGCCACAATCGGAAAGTATCTTAATTAAAACAAGAATGCTTGTGTATTTTTTTGTAAATTTTTTCAGCTCTTAACATTTCAATGGATAAATTATTAAAATTTTTTTGAGTCTGTCTGGACCTTTCTGAAATTTTCAAATATTTTTTATTCGATATATTTGTAATATAAAAAAATTTTTTCTCTAAATCTTTTAAATCATTATCTTTAAATAGGAATCCATTTATATTGTTTTTGATCCAATATGGATTATCTCTATTATTGGTACATAAAACAATAGACTTTGAACTCATTGCTTCAGCTATACATGAAGAAAGTCCAGCATCACTTCTACTTGCCGAAATTACCAAATAAGAGGAAATAAGGAAATTTTTATATAAATCCTTATTAAGATGGCTTTTTAGAGAAATTAAATTTTTTAAATTGTATTTAGATATATATTTTTTTAAAAATAATAACTCAACTTTATCTACAGCACCAGCTATTATAAATCTAAAATTTTTCAACTTATTTTTATTTTTTTTTACAAACTCTACTAATAAAAATTGATTATAGACTTTTGAATAACCTCTCGGAGAAAAAATTATTTTTTCTCTTTTTTTAAAATTTTTATTTTTTACATTATTATAATATTTTAAATCTATACCAAAATTTACTTTGAAAACTCTGTTATTTCTTTCAAATATTTTTTTTATAATGAATGAGTCAGTAAAAATAATATTTCCTTTAATAAAATATTGTAAAAACTTAACAAATAATTTTGGGGAAAATACATCTGATCCCCATGGATTTAAAATTGTTTTTTGCTTAAAAAAAATTACAGAAAAAAAAGAGATGAATAAATTTTTTGATATAGAATGAATATGAATTATATCAGGTTTTATATATAAAATATTTATAAAAAATATAATTGGTAAAAAAAAAGTGTTTAAGCCCTCTCTTAAAAAATAATATTTTATATTTTCATTTTTTTTTTTAATTTTCCCCGTATGACACCAATAAATTTGATATTTTTCTGAAAAAAAATTAATCCATTTATGAGAGTGTATAGACTGACCTGGGGCTAAAAATAATATTTTTAATTTTTTTTTCATTACATTTATTTTTATTTTTCAATAATAATTTTGGTACCATGTAATTTCCAAGGGCTACCAGGTTTATTTGATTTATAAAATTTTACCTTTAGTTTTGGATTAATTTGTTTAATAATTAACCTATAATCATGTAAATAGAGATGATTGACTGCTTCAGAAGAATATTCATTTGTAAGTTCATGAAAAAGAATTGTTTTTTTTGATGAATTTATTAAATTTTTAATTACATTGAAAATTTTATTTTTCCCCACATATATCAAGACCGCATCTGTAAATACTAAATCAAATTGAGATTTATATTTATTTAACATTTGAATATTTAATTGATTAATTGACATTTTATAAATATTTTCATTAATAATATTTAACATTTTTGATTTTTCGTCCGATATCTCCATACAATTTAGTTTTATATTTTGATTCAGTTTTTTTATTATCTTCATATTTAATCCATACCCACATCCATAATCTAGAACACTTGTTATTTTTTTTGTATCTAATTGTTCAAATAGCTTGACTCTATATAGCTCCGATGGAAACTTTTCAAATTCACATAATTGTTTGTAATTAATAGATTCAATATTGTCATAAAATTTATATCTTATAAATTTATGATAAAAATTAGAGAAAAAATTTTTCATTATTTTATTTTACTTGTTTTTAAAGTTTTAATTCTGATGCATTTGTTCTTTTCAAAGAAGATAACCTTATCAAAGTAGTTTAAATCCATTGATTTATGATTTGATAAAATTAATGTATTATCTTTTATTTCAAGATGTATTTTCTTAAATATTTCATCTGAGTTTTGTCTATCTATTGAAGAAAAAGGTTCGTCTAAAATTACAAGTTTGTTTTTGTTAAAAAAACTTCTAGCTATACATATTCGTTGTTTTTCACCGCCTGAAATGTTAGATGCGTTTTCATTTAAAACAGTATCTTCTCTAAGGTTAAATTTCTTCAAAATTTCTTTTAAATTTGCTAATTCTATAACTTGATTAAATCTGAGAAAATCATCTTTACTTGCATTTTGCTTATCTTTTAAACAAATATTATAAAAAATACTCTTCTTATCTACTATAAAATTTTCTTGAGATAAAAAACTTATAGGCTCGTTAAATCTAAGATAATTATAATTTTTATTACTTGCTGAGTATATTGTGCCACTTGAAATTGGAACAAGTCCCGCTATAATTTTTAGAAAGGTTGTTTTTCCTGATCCAGATTTACCAACAACTAAAATTTTTTCTCCATATGCAATTTTTAAATTTAAATTATCAATAATTTTTTTACCATCAATTGAATATGTAACATCTTTAAAATAGATATTTTTTTTTACAGAATTTTTTTTATGAAATAATTTCTTATCTTTTGTATACTCAAAGTATTCAATATCAAATAATAGTTGAGATATTGTTTCTCCATAAAATTTCATGTTATGATTTGCGACTGCAACTCTGTTAATTGATGGCATTATTCTAATACTTCCTATTGCAAACATTGACAATGTAGGCAATAGATTAACTGATTTATCATTTATAAAAACCAATATAAAAACAATAGAAACTATTAAAGTAACAACAATTAATTCAATAAAAATTTTTGGTAATTCAGAAGTAACATTGTCAAAATATTTTGATTTTACATATGAATTTAAATTTTTATCGAAAAGTTTTGAGAAAACACTAACTTTTTTCATCACTTTAAGTTCTTTGAACAAACCAATTGAAGCATTAACTATATTTGACAATTTTTCGAAACCTTCAATTCGATCATGTCCCATAATACTTGACTTTTTAAAAAATATTTTTGAGGCAAAAATATAGATAACTATTGATAGAACAACAAGGTAAATAGATATTAGAGGTTCGTTATAAAGAAAAAATAAGAGAATTACAAAAATAATAATAACCTCCGTTATAAGAGTAAAAAAACTTTGGAAATATTCATAGAATAACTTTTCTGTTTCTATATTTATATCTTGAATTATTTTTTTTGAATTAATATTTAATATTTTATTAAGACTACTATTTATGTAACCATAATAAATTTTTTTACTTAAATCTAGTTGTGCTTTATTTAATATTTTTTGTTGCGATGTTACTAACCAAAAATTAAATAAATTTTTTATACCATAAAATAAAATTACTAATAAACAAATTGTGCTTATATTAGAAAATTCATTACTTTTAAATGTAAACACAAAAAATTCTATGTCCTGATCTTGGGATGATATTATTTTAATAAAAAGTATTAATAAACTGATACCAATTAATTCTAATAAACCATTAATAACTATTAAGAAAATTCTGTAATAAAAATGAATAATCTTAGGAAATACAAATTTTTCTATCAAACTTAACTTTATCATGTTATTTAAAGATTTATTTAAACATTTTTAAAATGAAAATCCATAAAAATAGATTGCTAATAGTAGGATCAGGAAATATTTTTAAAAAACATATCAGTGTATTAAACAATTTAACGGATCGATATGAAATAGTAGGTATTGTTGAAAAAAACTTAAAAAAATTATCAAAGCTTAAGAAAAAATTTAAATATCAAATTTTCTCCAATGTTGATAAAGCAATCAAAAATAGTAGATTTGATCTTGGATGTATTTTAACAGAAAGCGGTTCACATGCTGAATTGGCGTTTAAATTTTTAAATAACAAAAAATCTATTATAGTAGAGAAACCAATTTCTATATCTCTAAGAGATGCCAAAAAAATAGTAGAGCTAGAAAACAAAAATAGAAAATTAAGAATATTTGTTGTTAAACAATATAGGTTTAATCTTGCAATTCAAAAATTGAAAAGTGCTGTAGATAAGCAAAAACTTGGCAAAATATTTTTGGCTACAGTGAGAGTAAGATGGAAAAGAGATCACAAATATTATAAATCTGCTTCATGGAGAGGTACTTGGAAAAATGATGGTGGAGTATTGTGTAATCAAGCAATACATCATATTGATCTTCTTCAGTGGCTAGTAGGTGAAGTTGAAAGTGTTTTCTGCTCAAGTAATACAGTTCTAGCTCCCATTGAATCCGAAGACACGGCAGTAGGAATTTTAAATTTTAAAAATAAAGCTATTGGCAATATTGAAGCTACAACTGCAGTAAGACCAGATAATATTGAGGGATCAATTACTTTAATGGGCACTAAAGGAACGGTTATTATTGGAGGTTTTTCTGCAGATAAAGTTAATCTTTGGAGAATAATTAAATCTAAAAATTATAATGAAAAAGAACTTATTAAGTTAGAAAATCCAAAAAAAGTTTATGCTTATTCACATCAAAAATTTTATGAATATGTATTTAAAAATTTAAAAAATAGAAATAAAAATTTTTTAAGTGCCAAGGAAGCAATTAAGAGCTTAAAAATAGTAACAGCTTTAGTAAAATCTAGTTCAAGTAAAAAATTAGTGAAACTAAGTGAAAATCTGTTTAATACAAAATTAGGAAAAAAAAATTAATCTAAAATTAAGTTTGCCATTCTTGGTAAGACAGTTTCTTCAGTGAAGTTTTGACTAGCTTTTTTTGCACCATTTTGTAATTCTTTATAAAATAACTTATCTTCGTAAATTTTTTTAATTATTTTAATGAAGTCATCTTTGTTATTAAGGTTATAATTTACTCCACATTTATATTTTTTTATTAAATCTGAAGTATCGCCTTTGAGAGATGAAAGAATAGGTATTTCATAGCATAAATATTCACTTATTTTATTTGGTATTGACATATTAAAATCCCAAAGATCTTTATATGGAGCAAGTCCTAAATCTGTAATATTTAATAACTCTCTTAAATCTTTTTTATTAATCCAATCGAAAAAATAAATATTACTAAAATCATGTAAATTATTTATATTTATATTTTTTAAATCACCACAAAATATAAATTTAATATTTTTTGAAATATCGGAAATTTCATTTGATGATTTAAATACTGTATCAAAATCAAATTTTACTTCACTATAATTACCAAAAAAAGAGATTATAAAATCATCCTCAGAAATTTTAAGATTTTTAAAATTATTTATATTATTTGTATAAATTTTTTTCTCATACGAATGGTAAAATCTTTCAACTTTCTTATTTGAAGTCTTTTGCAACCATTTAGCAAAACTATCAGATATGGTAATTATTTTTGTATTTTTAAAAATTATTTTAGAAATTAAAATCCATGGTAAAATAACTATTTTACATAATAATTTATAAATTTTTTTTTTAAATAGGTTGGTGAATGTATATGGCCATAAATCTCTCACATCACAAATTAGTTTTATATTATTAATTTTACAAAATAAAAATACAAAAAAGGAAGTTTCAATAGGCGGATAAGAAGTAATAATTATATCGGGCTTTTGTTTCATTTTAAATAATTTAAAAAATAAATTAAAACCTAAAATAACATGATCTATAATTCTTCTTAATGATAAATTATTCTTATAACCAATAGATTTAATAAAATAATATTTTATATTTTCGAATTCTGTTTTGTCTTCTTTTCTAAAAGATTTTGTAAAATGATTAAATTTTGAACTAAACCATAAGACTTGATTCTTATCTTTTAGCATGTATGCTAGTTTTCCAGTTCTTAATAGTCTTTGATTATCATCTACAGGCAAAGGTTCACCTGGATTAATTAACCATATAATCATTTGAAAAAAGTTTTTTTTATTTTATTTAATATTTTAGATGGTGAAATATAATAATCTCTCTCGTTTAATTTATTAGTTGGTGCTGGAAAATCAGGCAATGTAATCTTTAAAAACTTTATTTTTTTTGAGCTTTTATTGTTATTCTCTGAAATTCTACTTATTACCTCGGATGATATTCCACAATTACCCCAGCCATAGTCTAAAACACAGACTCTTTTAGTCTTTTGGGCTGAATTTATGCAAACTTTCGCATTAAATGGATTTATAATTCTTAAATCAATTATTTCAGAGGAAATATTTTCTTTTTTTAATTTTTCATCAATGTTTTGTAATATTTTCATACCATAGCCAAGGCTTATAAGTGTAATATCATTACCTTTTTTAAATATTTTTGGTTTTATATTTAATAAATTCTCTTTTTTTTTTAAAAAATTGAAATTAATTTCACTTTTTTCAGAATAAAGCCATCTATCATCAACATATATAACTGTACTTTTTGTTAATACAGATTTTATCAAAAGTTCAAAAGCATCCTGAGGTGTAGATGGAATAACTATGATTATGCCCGGAATATTTGCAAACATAGAATATAAACTCTGAGAGTGTTGTGCTCCTTGTTCAGCGCCTCTATTAATAATAGATCTTATTGTTACAGTTGAACTATTTGCTCCTCCCAACATAAATTTCCATTTTGAAGACTGATTTACTATTGCGTCAGCAGCTAATAACATAAAATCCATTCTTGGATGAATGACAATAGGTTTCATTTTATTTAATGAAGCACCCACGGCTATGCCAGTTATACCAGCTTCTGAAACAGGACTTTCAATAATTCTTTTTTTTCCAAATTTTTCAGGTAAATCTTTCATTGTATTACCTACATACCATGGACTCCACAAACCCTGTCCGATAACAAATGATTCTGGGTATTTTTTTAAAATATACTTAAAAGCTTCATTTATCGCTTCAGAATAAGTATATATTTTTTTTTTCATCAATAAATATATTCTTTTATTTTTTTATTTTTGATTAATTTTATTTTTTTCGAGTATTTATAAAATTGCTCAACTTTTTGATTTATTTTAAAATCTAAATTTTCAATATATTTTTTTGAGAAAATTTTTTTTTTATTAAGTGATCTACTTAATCTTAATATTGGATCATTTTTTTTCCAATTTTTGAGATCTTTTAAAGTTCTATTAACTCCTACATCAACATTTTCATCATGACCAACATGGCCGAGGTGTCTGTATGAAATACACTCAATAAATAATGGTCCTTTACCATTCCTTAATTTATTCATATTATTTTTAATTGTCTTAAAAACTTTAACAACATCATTTCCATCTACAGTAAAATTTTTAATTTTGTGAGCTTCGGCATATCTAGCTAACCTATTTGAAGGTTGTCTTAAGTGGATATCAAGATGAGATGAGAATAGATTGTTTTCTGCAACAAAAATTATAGGTAGAGAGTGTAAACTTGAAAAATTTAAACATTCATGAAAACTCCCTTCTTCACATGCGCCATCACCAAAAAAAGCAATTGAAATTGTTTTGTCCTGCTTGAGTTTAGATTTTAATGCTGCTCCTACGGCGGTTGGTATAGTTCCTGCTACTATAGGAACAGATCCCTCAAAACCAACACTTCTATCAACAATATGCATTGAACCACCCATTCCTTTGGAACATCCTTGAGGTTTACCCTGCAACTCAAGAAATAATTTTTTTATATCTCCACCTAATGCTAAATAATGTCCATGAGATCTATGATTTCCATAAACCATATCACCTTTCCTACAATTGCTTAAAACTCCAACTGATATTGCTTCTTGTCCAGTACAAAGATGGGCCGGGCAATTAATTACTTTATTTTTCACTAAATGAGCTACTTTATTTTCTGTGTTTCTGATGAGCATCATATTCTGTAGAAAAATTTTTAAATCTTTCTTCTTCATGCCCTTTACATTTATCAATTTACTATATTTTAATGGGTCACTTAAATTTTTTAAATCATTTAGCATAGATTTATTTGTAAAATTCTTTAATTTTTTTACAAACATGCATGATCTCATTATCTTTTAAATATGTATGTATTGGAAGCATTATACACTTTTTAAAAAATTCCTCAGTATTTGGTACATTTGCTTTAAGTGATAAAGGTTTAATTTGATGAACTGCTTTACCATTCCATTGAATTAGTGTTTTTATTCCATTTTTTAGTAAAAATTTTTTTAAATTATTTCTATCTTCAGCTTGAATTTCATAATTTTGATAAACATCAAAATTTTTTCCATTTAATTTTGGACTAGGAACTAATTTTAATTGCTTTAATGATAATAGCTCATTATGATAAATTGATGCTGTTCTTCTTCTTTTTTCAATATCTTTTTTGAGATTTTTAAGTTTAAAATCTAATATTGCAGCTTGTAAATTATCTAATCTAGCATTTGTACCCCATAATTTTATATCTCCAAATTTATCTCTTCCATGATCTCTTAACTTATATAATTTTAAAAAAAGTGATTTATTATTAGTCACGATTGCACCACCATCACCAAATGATCCTAGAACTTTTGCAGGATAAAAACTTATTGTTGAACAATCTCCATAATAACCAGCTGATTGATTTAAATATTTTGATCCAATTGATTGAGCACCATCCTCAATTAATTTTAAGCTAAAATTCTTTGCAATTTTTTTTATTTCTTGCATATCACATATTCTACCATTTACATGCACTGGCATTATTGCTTTAGTTTTTTTATTTATTTTTTTTTTTATACTTTTGATGCAAATAAGATTATCCTTTTTATTTATATCTGCAAAAATTGGTCTCGCTCCCACTAGTTTTACTGCTGCTGCTGTTGCAATATATGTATGAGAAGGAATTATCACCTCATCACCGTAACCTATATCATTTGCCATTAAACCAAGAATAAGTGCATTGGTTCCATCATTTATTCCGAGTGTATATTTAATATTAAGAAATTTTGATAAAGATTTTTCAAAATTTTCAAGATCTTTTTGTAAAATAAAGGCTCCTCTTTTACAAACACTGTCAAATATTTCTAAATATTTTTTTTTGTGCTCCAAGTATAACTTATTATATTCAAAAAAATTAATTTTCATAAAGTTTAAAAAAATTATCTAAGTTTTCAATTTTGCTTAATTTTTTGTTTCTTAAAATAAATTCAAAATCATAATTTTTGTATTTTTTTTTCATATAATTATAAATTAGTCTCACTGTAAGATTTCTATTTACAATGTTAAGAATAGTTAGGAAAACAATATATATATCTGAAAAAATATTTCTATCTTGTAAATATAACAATGCTAGTATATTTTTTCTAGGTCTTATTAATAATTTATAATCAAGATCGGGATTTACTGAATTTTTTAATATTTCACCCTCATCAGAAAATATTATAGATGAAAAATCTGTGGTGCCAGGCTTATAAGATAAAAGTGCCCTTTCTTTTTCTATATATTGATCTACTTCTTCAACTACATTTGGTCTTGGGCCAACAAAATTTATATCTCCCTTAATTACATTTATAATTTGTAATAATTCATCGATTTTTGTTTTTCTTATTAATCTTCCAATTTTTAATATTCTTGAGTCATTTAGGCTCGTGGATTGAAATCCTTTATTTTTCCTTATTATCATAGATCTTAACTTGTATAATTTAAATTTTTTGAAATCTTTTCCAACTCTTTCTCCTTGATAAATTGGATTTGCTTTATCTTCAAAATAAATTAAAAGATAAAATATTATAATTAAAGGAAGTATTATTATCATCAAAAATAATGCAATTAATTTTTTTAAAATTAATAATAATTTTACCATGAGAAACTTTTACAGTTATTTTTTTGATTTTCTATTGGTAACACTATCGTTTTTCCTTTCATTATATTTCTCAATAGAAGATGTAGTGAATAGACAAAATATTATTAGTTTATTCATTAGTTATTACATCTTGTATGTATTTTGTTTTTTAATATTTAATTTTTGGTTTAAAAATGGATACGTAATATATAAATTTTTTTCATCAAAAGATTTTATTGAACTATCAAAAACAATAATTTTTTTTAATTTTTCTTTTATTCTCATAATATTCTTATATGACAGGTTAGAAAATATCCCTAGAATTAACTTAATATATAATATTATATTTAGTTCAGTTTTGTTGAACCTGGTAAGAATGGTTCCAAGAATAGTTTATTTTAGAAAATTTGAAAAGAAGAATAAGTTAAAAAGAACGATTATTATTGGAGAGGAATTAGAATGTTATAAATTTATTAAATTTAACGAAGCTAAAGATGAATTAAAAATAATTGGCATAATTTCTATTAATAATAAATTAAAAGGCTCGATCAGAGGTATAAATATTTTAGGGAATTTAAAACATCTCATAAAAATATTGAAAAATAAGTCAATAAATATAAATCAAATATTAATAATCTCAAATGTCGAAAAAGAAGATTTAAGTGAAATTTATTCGTTAACTGCAAATCATAATATTAATATTTTTAATGCTAAGTTTGAAATAACAGATAATTCTATAAGCAATTTACTTTTAAGTAAAATTAATATTGAAAACTTTTTGTCAAGGCCAATTAAATTAATTGAAGATAGTCATTATTATCAATTTTATAAAAATAAGGTGATATTTATAACGGGTTGCGGAGGAAGTATAGGATCACAATTAGTCAAAGAAGTTCTAAAATATGAACCACAAAAAGTGTATGGTTGCGATATTAGTGAAGGAAATATTTTCAAAATTAATCAAGAAATATCAAAAAATAATTTACGAGATAAATGTAAGTTTTTTTTAGCGGATATTAATAATTTTAAAAAAATTGAAAATTTAATAAAAAAAATTCAACCAAAGATTATTATTCATGCGGCTGCACTAAAGCATGTTAGTATATCTGAAGAGAACTGTGATGAAGTTATAAATACTAATATTTTTGGAACAAAAAAAATTTTAAAAACTTTAGAAAAAAATGAGTCAATTGAAAATTTTATTTTTGTTTCTACTGACAAAGCTGTCTATCCAATCTCTATGATGGGGATAACTAAATTCTTAGCAGAAAATATATGCAGAATTTTTGCAAATAAATTTTTAAATAAAAAATTTATACTTGTGAGATTTGGAAACGTTCTAGCCTCAAGTGGATCTGTAGTTCCAATATTTGAAAAGCAGATAAAAGATAATGGTCCTGTTACAGTATCCCATAAAGAAGTTGATAGATATTTTATGCTAATAAACGAGGCATGTAGTTTAATATTATTATCTGCTGCTTATCATGCACTTTCTGAGAAGAGCAATGTGAATACCTTTATGCTAGACATGGGTAAACCAGTAAAAATATTAGATCTAGCTAAAAAAATGATAGCATTAAGTTCTAATAACAAAAACGATATTCAAATAAAAATAACTGGTTTAAAGAAAGGTGAAAAATTATCTGAAGAACTTTATTACAATTATGAAAAGCCAAAAAAATTAGAGAAATTTCCAATTTTTAAATTGAAAGAAACTAATATTCCTGAGAGCTTTGAGGAAAAATTAATTAAATTAAACGAAGATCTGACAGAAAAAGAAATTAACTTAAATATTTTAAGAGAAAATACTGAAAATTTGTGTGAAAAAATAATAAAAAAAAATGAAATTTGATTTCTCGATAATTATTCCAACAAAAAATGAAGAGAAAAATATTGAGAAATGTTTAAAATCTATACTATGTCAAACTCAGAGGAGAATTGAGATTTTAATAGTTGATAGCCTTTCATCAGATAAAACAATTCTACTCATAAAAAATCTAATAAAAAAAAAAAGAAATGATGTTCATATTAGAATAATAAAAAAAAATTGTCCTGCAGAGAAAGCAATAGCCTACGGTATTCATAAAAGTAAAGGTGAAATCATTTCTTTTTTAGGAGCAGATGACAGACTGTATAATCAGAATACTTTAAGATACGTAAATAAAAAGTTAGATTCTAAAAAATTTGAAATTCTTTATGGATCATATCAAATTATAGATGAAGAAGATAATCCAATAAAAATAATCAAAAGTGTTAAATTTGATAGAGATTTTATACTAAATAAAGA
>Ga0187833_10004150_pt1 | contig 14284 bp, 11 predicted proteins | sample ETNtaG_37_FD_167968 | JGI IMG/M metagenome (GOLD analysis project Ga0187833, IMG submission 167968) | Marine microbial and viral communities from oxygen minimum zone, Eastern Pacific Ocean - ETNP2014_SV_400_PacBio MetaG (Illumina Assembly) | ecosystem: Environmental > Aquatic > Marine > Hypoxic... | reverse complement strand
AAATGCAACATAACAAGCTGTAATCACCTGTAACCAGACAAAAATCGTCTCAACGCCCAGATATCCGGTCTCCTCGAACTCGTACTTACGTAAAATTGCATAGAGAATGGTACTACAGAATAGTGCTAGGACAAAAGCTGCTATCAAACTATTTGCAGGCAGGCATGGTCCCAATGAATCGATGAAACCCAAACCTTCAGCACAATCCTTCGAAGGAAGCCAATCACCAGGCAAGACATATTTGAGGGCTTTGAATTGTAATGCAAGACTTAACACAAAAAAAGTTGGTAGGGCTAGTATAGGAGCCATCCATCTTGACCGTGTAATCGGATCCTCTGTATCCAGAATCATCGTTTTTATAATGTAAAAAGTACTATAGGCCAAGATTCCACCAAGAAGAGGTGATGCAATCCAACTGATGACAATCTGACCTACTTTAGTATAATCAATCATGTCCGGATCAATGAAAATCCCAATACCTACAATTCCTCCCACAATACTGTGGGTTGTAGAAACAGGAAGGCCATAACGAGTGGCTAATGTAATCCATAATGCTGCTGCAAGCATTGCCGCAATAAATCCGTAATAGAGTTCGGTTGACAGCATAGCCATTTCTTCCTCAGAAATGACTAGAACTCCCTTTCGTACTGTATCTGTGACTGCATCTCCTGCAAAAAAAGCGCCCAGAAATTCAAAGACCGCAGCAATGATTATCGCGTTACGTAATGTCAGAGCCTTGCTGCCAACACTAGTGCCCATAGCATTCGCCACATCATTGGCCCCTATGTTCCAAGCCATGTATCCTGCGATTACTATCGCTAGGAATATCATCAAATCTAATCCAAACATTATAGTGGGCTTAAATCACCCATAAATAAATATATGCTAAATATTATATATAGACTATATATATCTTTAAGCACAAACGGAGGTTGAAGACAATGGAAAGCAGAAAATTGCAAAAGACCGGTGGGTCCACTTTGATAGTCTCGCTGCCAAAGAAATGGACGAAGAAAAACAAACTCAATTCGGGTTCGGAGGTCAGATTGCTGCAGCAACCAAATGGTACAATGACCATAGATCCAGGACAGCCAAGTCCAAACAAGATGATCTCTACGGTCAAATGTCACGATGAGAAAAACCAACATCTATTCAGGGACCTAATTGGGGCCTATCTGGCTGGAAGTACTGAAATAAGAGTTACTGGAAATCCTAGACTGACCGTCAAGGATAGAAAAACGATACGTAGGTTCTCAGCAAGCGTCATCGGAATCGAGATCATTGAAGAAGAGGCTGCGCAAGCCATCCTGACAGATATGTCTAATCCGGGGGCATTGCCTTTCAGACGGGCCATAAAGAGACTTTACAAAATCGTCAGCGCAATGTATAATGATTCAATCCTAATCTTGGAGGGTTCAAAAGATCTGGCCACGGACGTCGTCGACCGGGACGAGGAAGCGGATAAACTGCAATGGTTCATTGAAAGGCAATTCAACATGATGCTCGAAGATTCAAGTCTATCGCGAAAACTAAAGGCCTCCTCCTTCGAGGGCGTTGTTTATTCAAATGTTGCTCGTTATCTGGAAAGGATTGCCGACCATGCATGCAGATTTGCGGAGGTGGGATATGTGGCAGGTCTGATTCCTGGGAGAAAAATGCTCCCTCTGGCAAGGGAAGCGAGTGAGATACTGAAAGATGCAATGAAGAGTTTCATCAACAATGACCCGCGCAAGGCCACGGTTGTAATCGATAAAGGAAAGAAAACGGTACGAAAGGCTCAAACATACTTCGAAAACCGATACAAAAAAGAGATGGAACATCCTCTTGAATTCTCAATAGCCATGGATGCTATTATGAGGACTATTGCCTATTCAACAGACATCTCCGAAGCGGCCATAAATTACTCGGCAAAAATGGGGAATAAATGATATCCAGACTAATCCTGATGCGACACGCCAAGAGTTCATGGAAATATCATGATCTCAGTGACCATGAGAGACCATTGAACAAAAGGGGTCGCAAGGCGTCTGTCAAGATTGCCAAGGAACTAATTGAGCTGGAATGGATACCTGACAAGCTATATTCCAGTGATTCTGCCAGAACTAGGGAGACCTGGGGTAGAATGAACAAGCATATTGATGGAGTGGAGGTCGAATATTCGCATAAACTGTATCATAGCGGGGTCAGCAAGATTCTAAAGAATCTACCAAATGAGATCAATTGTGAAACTATTATGATTCTGGGTCACAATCCTGGTTGTGCTGATTTTCTCTCCTATCTATGTGGAGAATGGCACAGGATGCCCACTGCGGCCACAGCATTACTTACCATAAAAAATTCAGGTGAATCCTGGAAAAATGAAATGAATTGGGATCTGGAAGAATTGCTTATACCAAGGGAACTTTAATTTTGGAAAACGAGATCATTATGCTGGCAATCGTTGCATCATTCATCGCTGCTGCCCTGACTGTCCCTGCCGGTTTTGGTTTATCGACAATGCTGACGCCTGTTGTTTTGATGTTGATGGATCCTCATGAAGCTGTGGCCGTAGTCGCAGTCGTGCATGGAGCACACAATGCAGGAAAATCGTGGACTTTGTGGGAGAACATTGATTTCAAAGCTTTCCGTCATTACGGCGTATGGTTGATTTTAGGGGCAATCATCGGAGCAATACTACAGAATCAGGTCCCTCAAAAACCACTTCTAGGGATCATGGGAGTTTTCCTCATTACTCTTCCCTTGTTGACCCTAAGTGACTCTTGGAAAGATTATCGGCTTACAGAAACGAATGATAGAATCGGAGGTTTTGGTTCAGGATTCATGGGGGGACTATCAGGCCACCAAGGTGCTTTACGTGCAATGTTCCTGACTAGGAGAATCTCAGATAAAATGGTCTATGCGGCTACTGCAAGTATATTCGCATTATGTGTTGATCTATCAAGAATTCCTGTATATCTCTTCTTCCGTCCCGACGGAATTACAGAAAATTTAGAATTGACAATCGCGCTAGTGGCCTCGGCCTTGATGGGTGTAAAAGCTGGGAAACAATGGCTTCAAACAATGAAATCTGAATCAATAAGAAAGGGCATAATGGTTGGAATTGTGGCTAGTGGAATATTTTATTTGTTTGAAGCTTTACCCTAGAACTTTACTCTGTCTCCAACTTCCTTAGCAAAACCCATCCCATGGGTGACCACATCATTGTGATATGAATAGATATATGATTTGACACCTCCAACTTAGGCGATTACCGTATATAGTTTTAATCGGGTCCTTATCCTTATATATAGGGTTCACAGGCATTGCCACAAGAGAGTGTTTCAATAGTGTCTGAAAACAGTCTAAAAGGGAGTAATACGCTTATGGCCGAACCCTCGGTAACCAGGGAAAATACTCCTTATGAAATTACCTTCTGGATGTGTATTGTTGCTTTTCTAATGTTGGTGATTTACGTAAAGATAACTGAGGTTCTACATTTACATTGGATTTTTGTAGTGTATAGTGTAGCTGTTGCAACACTGACTGTAGCTCGTTATGTCTTTTTCATGCTTTACAAGCCTACACTTCGCCATTCAGGTGAAAATGTTCCTACTATTCAGGTAATTGTTCCCTGCTGGAATGAATCCAAAAAGGTGTATCTTACCGCTAAATCAATCTATAAGTCAAGATATCCAAAAGATAAACTTAGAATCACGATAGTGGATGATGGAAGCACCGATGACACAGGTATCTGGCTTTCTAAAGCCAGCGAAAGCTTTGGCTGCAATGTTATTACTTTAGAACAAAACAGTGGTAAAAGAAAGGCCATTCAAACTGCATTGCAAGAAAGTGAGAGTGAAGTTACCGTTTTGATTGATTCTGATGTCCAAGTTTCCAAGAATGGGCTGTTGGAAATTGTTAGGGGGTTCAGTGATGAGAACATCGCTGTAGTTTGTGGAAACACTGGCGTAAGCAATGCAAGCCGAAATTTGCTTACAAGGATGCAAGAGATGTACTATTACTTAAGTTATAGATTATTCAGATCTGCAGAATCACACTTCAGGACGGTTATTTGTTGTGCCGGTTCTTTCTCGGCTTACCGTACCTGGATCTTGAAGGATGTTGCCTCTGACGATTGGGTGAATCACCAATTTTTGGGAACTCGTCGTACATACGGAGATGATCGCAGCTTAACCCGAATGGTGCTAGCTAAAGGGTATGACACTGTTTATCAGCCTCATGCGAACGCTGCGACATTTGTACCTGAGGACCTAGGGAGCTTCATAAATCAACAAAGCCGTTGGAGAAGGGGCTACTTATTCGAGGCGCTTATGGCCTCCACCCATATGTGGAAACGTCCTTTTGGTGCTGCAGTCTTGTTCTACTTGAGTTTGTTCTTAGTCATGATGGGGCCAATTGTGATGCTGTATTGTCTAGTACTCACGACCTTACTTGTTGGGACCATACCTACAGGATATGTAGCTGCAATATTGGTTATTTCAACACTTCACCAAGTTTTCTTTGCCATATTCAAAGAAGCACACGTCCTTAAGGTTGGAGCTTTCACTCTGTTCCCTGCGATTCCTTTTTGGCTTTTCACTACAATCGTGCTGATACCCCTAGCCCTCATATCAATTAAGAAGAAATCTTGGTTGACGCGTGAAAAAAGGGAAACATCCCAAAGAATGGACCCTAATGGGAGCACTTGAACCACGTAAGAATCTTTTCTTAACGTTCTAAGCAGATGGTATTACTATCAATGATGGTAAACAATTTGGTGCAACGATTATCAGCTGATATTGAAAAGTTAACATTGGGACATGAATTAGCTATCCTAAGCGTCGCTATTCCCCTTATTTTTGCAGCGATTATTTTCTTTATTGTGGTTTGGTCTTATGTTGATCCTTACAAAAAAGCAAGAAAGGAACTTCCGACTCAGAATAGACTGAATCCACTCGTAACTCTTTTTGTCGCTGTCAGAAATGATGAACTAGCTATCGTAGATTGTGTTGAATCGATGCTGAATCAAACCTATGTAAATCGCGAAATATTTGTAGTTGATGATGCCAGTGATGACGAAACCTCAAATGTGTTAAAGCAAAGGTTTGGTGACAATCCAGAAATAAATATAATTTATTTGAAGAAAAACGTCGGTAAGAAAAGGGCTTTAGCAAAGGCCATAAAGGTATCCAAAGGTGAAATATTTGCCTTTACGGATAGTGATTCTATCTGGAAGGAAGATGCTATTGAGCGAATCGTAGCAATATTTGAAAATGAACCTGAGGTGGGTGCCATTAGTGGCCATTGTAATGCTAAGAATGCAAATAGTAATCTTCTAACCAGAATGCAAGATACTTGGTACGAAAAACAATATCGTTTGAGGAAGGGATTCGAATCGGTTTTCAGATCTGTTTCATGTGTTTCAGGACCGTTGGCCTGTTATCGACGAAGTGCCATTTACAACTATATACCTAGGTGGACAAATGATAAATTCCTGGGTAAAGAATTTAGATTTGCAACTGATCGGGTGATGACAGGGTTTGTGCTCTGTGGAAGTGAACTAGGTCCCAAAATAAAAAATGAATATTCACATTCATCTTTTGTCAAAGATGAGGATTATCCCAACAAAGACTGGGATGTCGTTTATTGTAATTCAGCTAAGTCCTGGACGATCGTGCCTGAAACCATGAACAAAATTATTTCCCAGAAGATACGCTGGAACAAGAGCTTCATACGGAATCTGTTCTTTACTGGTAAACTCTACTGGAAAAAGCCGCTTCCAACGGCGCTATATTATTATTTACAAATAATTTTTGTTTTTGTATATCCGCTTTTGATTACAACGCTAGTTGTCTTGCTATTACTAAATGATTATTTCCTCTTACTTGCAGTGTGCTTTATGGGGTATGCTGTACTAAGTGCCATAATGACTTCGGTTCTTGCTCCCGAAAACAAAAAAATATATGAACCAGTCGCCGGAATATTACTTTATCACTTATTGTTCCAATGGCTAATATTCTATTCCATAGCAACTATTCGAAATATGAACTGGTCAAGAACGAAACCTAAGGAGGTTCAGTGAGCCTTGAAGAATCCAAATCATTAATTGAAAAGAATCCAGTCAGGCATTTCTTACTTGGACCATGGACAATATGGTTAAATATTAAAAAATATAATTATCTAATCAATAATTTCATAATGCGCGATTTGCGCTTAAAATATCGAAATTCATTTATGGGTTACATTTGGTCACTGTTGGAACCTTTACTTCTTGCAGGAGTATACTATTTATTATTCATAATCATAGCAAATAATCCTGAAGAAAGATATCCTCTATGGGTCATACTTGGAGTCCTTACCTGGAGTTTCTTCGCACGGAGTTTGAATAGGGCTATTACTTCACTTACACAAAATTCAGCAATGATCAAACAAATATATTTTCCTCGAGAATTGTTTGTCATAAACGCAGTAGGGTCTAATTTAGTAATTACTGCCCTAAGTCTGTTAGTTGCCATACCATTTATGTTTTATTTTAATATCACGCCTACTCTTTACCTATTGATGGTGCCCCTGGGTCTTATTTTAAGCTCATTTCTGGCATTGGGAATCGGATTGTTGTTAGCCCCCTTAAATGTAATAAATCGAGACGTTGAACACTTCTTTCGATTTATCACTCGAGCTGGATTTTTCCTGTCACCAGTAATGTGGACAATAGAGATGGTCCCTAAATCGAGGGAAGCTGTACTAGATTATCTGCTACTAAATCCCATGGTTGTTCCAATTACCATGGTTCGTAACGGAATAGATGGACAGGCAATGAATATTGATATCTTTTATGTTATATATTCAACCGTCTTTTGTACGTCTAGTCTAATAATTGGTGCAATGGTTTTCAAACGTTTTGAAGCTGAAGTGGTGAAAAAACTATGAAAGAAACGACAATCAGATTAGAAAATGTTATGATTGAATTTCCTAAAACCAGAGTGACATTGGGTACTGTAGAAAAATCCTTACTTAGTTTAATTAAGATGGGATCACGGAAGCAAAAGTACTTTACAGCTTTGAAAAATGTCAGCTTTGAAATCAAAAAAGGTGAAGTTATTGGAATTATTGGAAGAAACGGTGCTGGAAAAAGCACATTATTGCGCGTAATTTCTGGAATTTATCGACCTGATAAAGGAATTGCCAGATCAAAGGGACAAATTTCATTATTAGCTGGATTGGGAATTGGATTCAATGTAAATCTGACAGGAAGAGAAAATGTATATCTTTATGGCAGCCTTCTCGGACATTCTAAAAAAATTATGAATGAATTGATAGAATCAATTATCGATTTTTCAGAATTGCATGATTTTATTGATGAGCCATTACGAACCTATTCTTCAGGAATGAGAACCAGATTGGGTTTTTCAGTTGCCTCAGCGATTAATCCTGATATTTTATTGATTGATGATATTTTCGGTGTGGGTGATGTAGAATTTAAGAAACGTTCAACGGCGCGTATTCAAGAGATGGTAAATGATGCTGGAACTGTGGTTATAGTTTCCCACAGTTTTGATATGTTAAAACAAATATGTACACGTATGGTTATGATTGAAAAAGGACGCATTGTAGCCACGGGAGAACCGGCCTACGTAGTCGATGTTTATCAAGGTAAGGCGGAACCGAACATGCTAAAAACACCGGAATTAAAATAAAGGATTTTGAATGGTCCAAAAAGAAGGATCAATCTGGAAGCGAAGTATAGTCAATATAAGAAAAGCGAGTACGAAAATAAAAAGAACTGTACTGGGGACTCTAGTCTGGCTCAGGTTGGGTAATACTATATTTGATAAAGAACATCTGGAAGCTCAGTTCACCAAAGTCGCTTCAAGCAGAATCATTGGTTTGAAAATGCTGGAAGAGATTATTACAAGAAATATTGAATATCATAACTTGGAGATTATTTTAAAAAACCTAAAAACATCCATAGCTGTTCTAAAGAAGAAAAATAAGGAAAGATATCTAAAGAAATTATATGTTGCAAGCTTGAGAGCCTTAGCTACATTTAATCTACAATCAAGTATTGAATTTGGAGAAAAATATTTGGAAGTCATTAATGATGAACGGGCCATACAATCTCTCATTTTGTTTTATCAACGTTGTGGGCACATTGAAAAACCTTACAACTTGTTAAAGAAGATGGATTCTTCCAGATGGAAAGACAAACAAGAAGATAAGTTAAAGAAAGAACTAGATTTACTTGAAAATGGAATTTCTTACAAAAGTGAAAACCTAAGAAAACTGGAAAGGGTTCCTAAGAATATAATGTATCATGTCAATCAATCTCTTCCTCACCATTCTAGCGGATATGCAATTAGAACGCATGCTCTTCTAAGAAGTTTAAAGAGAAAAGATTGGAATATAGAAGCATATACGAGAATAGGATATCCAAATGATAGATATGATTTCACTGGAGTTAGAACAGTCAACTCACATAGTAATGTTGATGGAATAACTTACAATTTTGTTCCATCCAGGAAGAAAGGGATTGGAAAATTAAACATACAAGACTATCAAAACGAAAGCGTAAAATTAATTATTGAGCAAGCAAAAGAATTCAAACCTTCACTTATACATTGTGCATCTAATTATTCATGTGGATTGGCTGGAACGGTGGCTGCAAAATTGCTTGGAATTCCTTCAATATACGAAGTTAGAGGCCTGTGGCATGTAACAAGAACATCGAAACAGGCTGAATATACGGATTCGGATCATTATAGAATGATTGAGAAACTGGAGGCACAAGCTGCTATGAATGCAGATATTGTTTTTGCTATAACTGAAGGTGTAACAAATATATTAATCGAAAATGACGTCGCAAAGGAAAAAATAATATTGTTACCAAACGCAGTGGACACAGAACAATTTACGCCAACTAAACGTAACAGAGCTATAGAGAAGAAATTTGGATTTGAAAACAAGATTGTTATTGGATATATTGGTTCATTCACAGAATATGAAGGGTTAGACTACCTTCTAGAAGCAATCTCTCTAATTAGAGAAAATTACAAACAAGAATTTGGTGTGATTCTTGTAGGAGATGGGACTGCATATGATGACTTAATTGATCTCAGAGCTAAATTGGAATTGGAGGATGTGGTGCATTTTACAGGGAGAATTGATCATAAAGATGTTTTAGATTACTATTCAGTAATTGATATTGCAGTTTATCCGCGAAAAGGAACTCCTGTTTGTGAAATTGTTTCACCATTGAAACCTCTTGAAGCTATGGCAATGGGAAAAACCGTGATTGCTTCAGATGTAAATGCTCTAACTGAGATGATAAAAGACAATGAGACTGGATTACTACACTCAAAAGATAATATTGATGATTTGACAAAAAAAATCGGACGTTTGCTAAGAAGCGATGAAACTAGAAGGAAATTGGGCCAAAATGCAAAGGAATGGGTTAGAAACAATCGAACATGGAATGAAACATCAAAAATAGTAAATGATGCCTACCTCAAATTGATACAAAATCATAGCACATACTAGATTTATATCTGCTTTCTGATAGACTAAAATAAAAGTCTTAAAATATGGAAGAAAACGTTATGCGTAAGCAAAGAAAGATGTGGTGGTGGAGAGCCGGAGGCTGGTGGTGGAAAGATAAAGAAGCTGAAAACTTCGGAGATTATCTGGGCCCCTATATTTTTCAAAAGATAACTGGAAGTGAAATAGAGTTTTGTGAACCTGAAGAAACTACCGAAAACGTACTCATGACTGTTGGATCCATAATGCAACATTCAAGAAAAAATGTTGAATTATGGGGAACTGGTATCGTTGCTACTAATCGGGAAATTGAACTTCCTAAGAAAGTACATGCAGTTAGAGGCCCCATTAGTAGAAAAATTTTGAGAGATTTAGGATTTCCATGTCCAAAGATATTTGGAGATCCTGGATTAATAATCCGAAAACTCTATAATCCTAGATTAAAAAAAGAATACAAATTAAGTATTGTGCCTAATTGGATAGAACTTGAGGATACAAAGAATTTTTTTAAGGGCGTAAAAGGAGTTAATATAATCAATCTAAAAGTAAATAGTAAAAACAAAACCGAAGGAATGGAAAAGATAATAGATGCTATAGCTCAATCAGAAAACGTAATTTCGACGTCACTCCATGGAATAATAATTTCTCATGCATATGGAATTCCTGCTATATGGGCTAAATTAACCGACAAAGTTGCAGGTGATGGAAACAAATATGAGGACTATTACCAGTCGATAGGAATAAATGATAGCGAATGTATCGATTTAAAAAAATATGCAAGCCAGAAAGAAGAAATCTTTTCCCTTTTTGAAAACTACACTCAGCCCATATTTCCGATTAATACTGACCAATTGTTGTATAGTTGTCCCTTCTTAGAAAAGAATCACCAATTCTTGAAGAAAAGGTATGACAAAATTAATGAAACATTGAATGTCAAGATTGAAAAATTGGCTTCGGAGAGGAATTTTATAAAAAAATGGTTGAGAGGCAGAAAAAAAGACATTGATTTAGGACCCAATTTTTATGAATTAAAAGATGAGCAAGGAAAAGCACTGATTAAGTGGGCTATAAATTGGGACATCAGTCTGAAAGAACTTGAACGTCTTATCCTTGAGGAACTTGAAATAATTGGTGTAAATGAAACAGTAAAAACAATTGACCTAGCAATTGATTATTTAATTAATCAAGAAATCCACGAAAGATTTTACAAAAAAATATACACCTCGGCAATTAGAGCGCTGGGAATGTTTGATCTAAATAAAACAATTAAGTTTGCAGATAGGCGCGTAAAAGAATTATATGATGAAAGAGCCTTAAGAACATTAATTACGCTCTGCAATCGAGAAAGAAAAAACTCCAAATCATTAGAATATATAAACCAGATGAGGCCTAATAAATGGTCTAAAAAGCAAAAGAAAGATATTGAAAAAAGACTTCGATATATCGATCCTAGATTTTTTGAAGAGATAAAACCAGTGAAATCTCATAGACCTGAAATTAGAATAGCCTGTATATTAGATGAATTTTCGTGGGAAAATCTTAGATATGAATGTGACCTTTATCCTCTATCTGCTATAAATTGGAAAGAAGAACTGAAAAATAAACCTCCTGATTTTCTGTTGGTAGAGTCTGCATGGGCTGGAAATGGAGGAGAATGGCAATATAGGATAACCTACAAAGAACCTCAGAAAAACAATCCGCTTTTCTCGTTAATAAACTATTGTAAGAAGAATTCAATACCAACTGTTTTCTGGAATAAGGAAGATCCTCCCAATTATGATAAATTTATAGATGCTGCAAAGAGATTCGACTATATTTTTACAACGGATCAAAACTGCATTAAGAAATATAAAAGAGATGCCCCGAATTCCGTTATTGATGTGCTACCCTTTGCAGCTCAACCCAAAATACAGAATCCGATAAATAGAAATCAAATTGAGAAGAGGGGAGAAATTTGTTTTGCTGGTGCGTGGTATGCTCGCCACCCTGAAAGATTTACAGATCTGAGAATCTTATTGAATGCAGCCGCTCCTTATGATACACATATTTATGATCGATATTTGAATCATCCGCAACATGAAAAATATAAATTTCCGGATGAATATCAAAAATTTATCAACGGAAGTCTCAGTTTTAAGAAAATGAATGAGGCCTATAAACAATATGATATTTTCCTTAATGTCAATTCGGTTAAAGATTCGCCAACTATGTTCTCAAGAAGAGTGCTTGAAATTATAGCATGCGGTACTCCTGTCGTAAGCGGTTATGCAAAAGGCATAGAAAGTTTATTAGGATCTGAAATCATACCAATGTGCCAAACAGAGGAAGAAGCAAGGTTAATTATTAGTAAACTCAAAGACGATCACATGGCTCGAGAGAAAATAGTTCTTAGGGCTCAAAGAATAATTTTCGATTTACACACCTACGAACATCGTTTTCAGAAAATCTGTCGCCAGGTTGGCATTGATTTTGAAGAAAAAAAAGACAAAGTCACCATTGTGACTGCCACAATTCGAGAAGAATTCGTTGATAATTTCTTACTGAATTACAAGCAACAAATCTTCCAAGATAAGGATCTTGTTGTCGTTATTAATGATAACAAACCACTGACAAAAGAATACATTGAAGAGCGTGCAACTGCACTTAATGTGGAGAATTATCGTATTATTGTGCTTCCTGAGGAAACCACTCTTGGTGCTTGCTTGAATGCAGGAGTGGCCGCAGCACAGGGTAACCTTTTTGCAAAAATGGACGACGATGATTATTATGGAGAAAATTACTTGGTAGATTCAGTACATGCACTAAATTACTCTGATGCTGATTGTGTAGGAAAAGAAACCTACTTTACCTATGCTGAAGGGTTAGATCAAATTTTCATGAGATCTCCTGGACGAGAGCACAGATATACACAATTTGTTATTGGAACTACACTTGTCGGTAAGACTTCTCTTTTCCCCGAAATTCTTTTTGGAGATCGGAGAGTCGGAGAAGATACTGTTTTTCTTAAAAGATTAGCTAAAGCGGGAAAAAAAGTCTATTCCCATTCACCATATAATTATTTTAAATTCTACGGAAAAAGTTTAGATCGCCATACTTGGAAAATTGAACCTGATGAATATTTAGGAAAAGCCACATTGATGGGAAATGGCTATGATAAGGAGAGATATTGCTTTTAGGTGACAACATGCAACCTCCTTTATCCAAACCTAATGAACTTTTAAGATTTAATCAAAGATGACGTCCTGTAGTAATCAAGGGATTGTCTTTCTTCTATTATCATAATCCAATTGGTGCCACCTGGCCTATCTATTATTTGGCCTTTACCAAGTGGAAATATTGCATTTAATTTTTTGAGATTGAAACTCTGTCGGTGACCACCCGGTCTGTCATACCACCAAACTGGTTCCTTCTCTTCATAAGGTACCGTGACTATCAATAAATCTTTAGCTACTCTTCTTAGTTCGGATAATCCTGTGTAAAAATCTTTGATTTCAAGATGTTCAAGGACTTCCATACAAATTACGGTATCAAATTCATTATCTGAAAATTTCAAATCTAAAACATTCATAATGTTAAAGTCAATACCGTCTAATAATTCCTGAAAATTATTACGTTTTATATCAATGCCAACGACTCTATTAAAATTATTGGATTTGTGTAGCATATTAACCAAAGCTCCATTTCCTATGCCGACATCAAGAACTGTGCTTCCATCTACATAGTTAAACGCCTTTAAAATTCGGTTCCAATCGGGGTCTGAATAAATGCCAAGGCCAGATTCTGAAGTCTGTTTCGAATAAATCTCTTTTACTTCTGTCAATAGTTCTTGAGGATTAGGTGTCATGTTATCTTTCTTCTATGAAGGCGCTAATATGTTGTTTTATTTTATCTCTTGCTTCTTTAAAATCATCCTCTGTTTCAGGATCTTCAATAGGCCAATGCTCTTTTCGGCAAGTTTTCGGCCAGTTCATGTTCACGCATTCTTCGTTCGCAGAACCGCATAATGTGATGGCATAGTCAGCTTTCTCCCATGGCACTTCATCCAGATGTTTGGATGTCTGATCAGATATATCTAGGCCTACTTCCAACATGGCTTTTACGGCCATGGAACTAAGTCTTTCTGGTTTAGTACCGGCACTTACAACCGTTAGTTCAGATTTCATACTTTTTAGCCAGCCTTCAGCCATCTGGGAGCGAGCCGCATTACCAGTACAAACAAACAATACCATCACCATCAAATGTGATTGACATCGTCTATAAAGCATTGGAGTTAGAGTTTTCATTATAATATGTTCCACCTTATTCTTTTTTTCGGAAAATGGTAGTTTAAAACAGGATTTTAGCTTAGGCACCCTTATGGAAAAACTTTAAAAGGTGGAACCAATAAGAACCCTACTTATGGTGTACCTAACAAAGAAGACCACCCGAGGTCAGCACTACTACTACCTTGTCAAGTCTTTTAAGTATGATGGGCGCGTCGAAAAGGTCCAAAGATACCTCGGTTCAGAGGAACCTCCTGAGAGTGAATTAGAGCAACTGAAACAGAAGCACACCATAGAACTGGAATTAGCTGCGATTGAACGCATGGCGCTGATGTCATCCGAGACTTATAGAACTCCATATCTCAAGAAAGACGAGATACTAGGAATGGAACGAATGCGTTTCCTGAACCGGGCCCTACACCGAATACAGGATCCTCGTGAAAGAGCGCAAGAAGCTGCTCTGAACAGCATCCAGACCATAAGTGGCAACATGGCACTATCATCCAATC
>Ga0187833_10004142_pt1 | contig 14307 bp, 13 predicted proteins | sample ETNtaG_37_FD_167968 | JGI IMG/M metagenome (GOLD analysis project Ga0187833, IMG submission 167968) | Marine microbial and viral communities from oxygen minimum zone, Eastern Pacific Ocean - ETNP2014_SV_400_PacBio MetaG (Illumina Assembly) | ecosystem: Environmental > Aquatic > Marine > Hypoxic... | reverse complement strand
TCACTACCTGTTCATGAGTTTATAAATGAAAAACACATTAAATTTGTTGTTGATTTAATTGATAGATTCTACCGATAATACAAGTAATGAAAAATATTACTTTGAGTATTTTTGTTCCTTGTTTTAATGAGGAAAAAAACATAACTAAAACCCTAAATAATATTAAAGAAGCTGTTGAGGGAATAAACTATGAAATATTGGTAGCGAATGACGGCTCTAAAGATAGAACAGTAGAATTTGTTGAAAAATTTAAAAAAGAAAACCAAAATTTAAATATAAAAATATTTTCAAATAAAATTAATAGAGGTCTTGGGTTTAATTATTATGAAACAGCGTATAAAGCTGAAGGAAAATATTATATGCAGCTAATGGGTGACGCTTCAGAACCTCCTAACACAATTAAAAAAATGTTAGAAAATCTTGGCAAAGCAGAAATAATAATGGCTTACTTCCCAGGCAAAAATGACAAGAGGTCTTTACCGAGAAGATTTATTTCTAAAGCATTTGTAATCTTATTAAATATTATTACTTTCAATAATTTAAAAAGGTATAATGGGCCAGCTATTCATCTTCTTGAAAATGTAAAATTATACGGAAAAGGAGCATCAGGCCACGGAAATCATGCTGAGTTAATTGCAGCACTAATGATACTTAAAAAAAGTTACATAGAAGTAGAGGTAGAAACAGCAAGTAGAGTTGTCGCAACAAAAGCTTTTACAATAAATAATTTGTATAGCGTAGGTGTAAGTTTAATAACAATTTTTCTAAGACAAATAAATTATATTTTTAAAAAAATATTAAATAATTTAGGATTTTTGAAAAACTAATAGTGTTTTCTGGTTTCTTCAGAAGTTTTTACGTAAGTTCTTGGTTTAACAAAATGTCTAAACATTAATTTCATATTAGTACGCTGTAGCATTTTTCCCATACCTATAGCATGCGCTGAATATAATTTAACTTGATTAGATATAAGCTCTTGTTGTTTTTGATCATGAAAAAAATCAAGTTCTACTGGATTTTTTAGAACATTTAATGAATTAGGATCTACATAATACTGGGCGTCGACAATAGCTTGAAAATCGTGTTTAAATTTTGCCTTGGTAATTTCATCTGTTTTTGTCAGAAAATCTTTTTTACGCATGAATATAAATTTTTTAAGGTCAATTAAATAATCTTCAATCGCGTTAGTAAGTAAATTTTTTTGTTTAAGTGTTCCGGCTACTGCTTTGAACATTAAATCACATATATCGTCAAATTTATTAAACAAAAGTACTCGATGTAAAAGTAATTCATTTGTTCCCAATTCTCCTCCAATATATTTATTAATTACATTTTGATCTAATACATACTCATTAGCTTTTTCCCATGTAGGAAAAAGATCCTCGGTAGTTTCGGAGACAAAACTTGCAACAATTTCTTTTATTTTTTTTGAATAAAGTTCAGTGTGTTCTTTAATATAAATTAAACAATCCATAGGTGAAACACCCAAAGCTCTGAGCATTGGATAAATCTCTTCGAACATTGCATTATTGTAAAAAGTCTCAACTATGAGATTCATTACACGACACTCAAGATAATCATCAGTGCTTAAAGTTTTGCTACCAAGTATAATTTCCTCTATTTCGGCAACCGAATGTTTTTTTCCCAAAATTTCATAAATACCGATACAACCAGGAATCGTTCTAAATTTAGTTATTAAACCATATTTTTTTCGGTCAGCTTTAGACGCCATTTCTGTTCCCGCTAATAACATAGCTTGATACATAGACATTCTATTTACATTGCTATCGACCCCAAAACGTATAGTTTCAAAATGTTTTTCTTTTGTGTCTCCTGGCAAACCAAGTATTACTTCTGAGTAAGTTTTGCTGCTATTAGTGCTATTTCCGAAATCAATTACTTCTTGATAGGCGCTACTTGATATATTGCTTCTCTTAATTGACTTAAGAACTTCAGGATCAGTGGACTGAACAGACGAGCCTAAAACCCAACCTTTTACGATTTTTGCTACTTCAATTATACGTTTAGGCATATTCTTTCCCGCTGAGCCCGCCATTATTGTTGGATATTTATAATTTTTTTGAATATCTGCAATTACCTTTGCAGTTTCAACATCTTGTTTGTACATTCCGAAATTTAAATCTGTAATAATTAGTTCATCAACTTTTTTAACTTTTTTTGCAATATAGTTTAATTCTTCTTTAATTCTTTGAGGATCGTACCTTGATACTTTATTTTTAATAACAGCTCCATCAGAACAAAAAGTGCATGAGAATGGACACCCTCTTGTTGTCTCAATCATAGGAACTAAAGGAAGATCAAAAAACTTGTCTAATGTACCTGTAAGGTATGGAGATGGAATAACATTAACATCTTTGATTCTCTCTCTCGGGCCATAAAATAAACGATTCTGATGTACATAAGTTACATTTAGTGAAGTTACTCCACTTTCCTTTAATTTATTCGCATTAAATTTATAATCTGCCAATTTTTTTAACAAACTTACAAATCCAATTTCTCCTTCAAACTCTATATAAAAATCAATGTTGCTGCGTTTTTGCAAAAATTTTAACATTTCTTCTTTAACGGTAGGAAAGTTCGGTCCGCCAAAAATAGTAACAACATTTGGGTTACGCTGCTTAATGATAGATGCAAATTTGTAAGCAAGTTCAAAATTCCAACTATAATTAGAGAAGCCAAGAACAGTTGGCAACTCTTTGTTTAAAGCTTCAGATAGATGAGATGGAAATTTAAATAATTCAAAATTAAATTCTTTTCTAAGCATTTTTTTTGAATAAGAATAAACAAAACTTACACCTAGAGGAAACGTAGCGGCACTAATTCCTTGAGCAGTATGTGTAAGATCTGACAACCAGATATTTATTTTTTTCACCAAAAGCAGTTTATAGTAATAAATTTGAAAGTACAATTATTAGATTTGACAACATGCACTATATTTAATATTCATGAATTTTATATGCAAGTCTTAGTTAATTGGATTATTTTTTTCTTAATATATTTTTTTACACAGATTTTTTTATACAGATTGTTTAAAATAAATTTAAACAAACATTCAATCATTTTATTTGTAATTGTAATTTCTTTAATCATCGGTTTTTATTTTTATTCATTAGAAGTAATTATGAATCTCATTATTATTAATTTGGCAATTATATGTTTTTATATAACAATGCCAGGAATAATTAATGATGGTCCCGCATTAACAATCATTGATTTAATAGTAAACAAAAAAATTAATAAAAAAGAAAAATTAAAAAAATTTTTTTTAAAAAGTAAAGTTGGAAAAGCAATAGAAAAAAGATTAAAACTTAATATCTCTTCAAATTTCATGACGGTAAAAAAAAATAGATTTGTTATAAATAAAAGCGCCCAAAGAATAGTTATTTTCTTCCATTTAATTAGAAAAATTTTTAGATTAAAGTCTGATGCTTACTAAATTTCAAATTTATATTATTCTTGCACCATTTTTAGCTACTTTAATTTTGGGTTTTTTATTTTTATTTTTTCAAGTTATTTCTAATAAAAAATATCTTTTTAATTTATTTATTTCGTTTTTTTTAATATTTTTTTTATTTTTATTTTTTGTTTATAAATTAAGTTATAATCTTACTGATCAACAAATCTTTTATTTAATTTTTGCATTTCTTTGCAATTCATATATTTTTATGAATCTGATACAGGTGCCTATAAGCAGTATTCAATTAACTATTTTAAGGATTGTATATTTAAATCCTAAAATTACAAAAAAGCAGATAATCCAAAAATATAATGCAAGCCAAATTTTTGAAGAAAGACTCGCAAGACTTAAAGCTGGCGATATAATTTTTAAAAATAAATCGCATTTTTTTTTAAAAAATAAAAAAATTTTATTGCTTTTAAGCTTTTTTTTAATTTTAAAGAAAATATTTAATATTAAGAATTAATTACAACGCAATTTTGCTTACTTTTATTGAGTTTTATACCGCAGTAGTGTAGTTAAGTAAATCACGAGAATATGAAAAAGATTATTGTACTAGGAAGTAATTCATTTGCCGGTTCTTGCTACGTTGATTACTTATTAAATAAAAATTATAAAGTTTATGGTTTTAGTAGATCTAAAGAACCACCTAAATTATTATTAAAATATAAAAATAATAATAACCTAAAAAATTTTCAGTTTATAAAATTTGATATTAATTATAATTTAAATTTTTTTAAAAATTTTTTGAAAAAAAATAAGGTTGAATACATAATTGATTTTCTGGGTCAAGGTATGGTGGCGGAAAGTTGGATCAATCCTCATCATTGGTATAAGACAAATATTTTGTCTAAAATGAAAATGTATGATTTTTTATCTAAAAATAAAAAATTTAAAAAATATGTTCGTATTTCGACTCCTGAAGCCGTGGGTGATGTGAGCGGATTCATATCAGAAAATACAAGAGGTAACCCTTCAACTCCTTATGCTATTTCCCATCTAACCCAAGACTTAACCTTGTTGGCTTATTTTAAATATAAAAAGTTTCCATTTGTTATTTCAAGATTTTCAAATTTTTATGGACCCCACCAACAGCCACATAGAATTATACCAAGAACTCTATACTGCATTTTTAACAAAAAAAAACTATCACTACATGGTGGAGGTAAAGCTATAAGATCATTTATTTACATAGATGATTTTTGTGAAGGTATTTACAAGTCAATGATAAAAGGTCGACTGGGGGAAGTTTATAATTTTACTAATAGAGAGTATGTTTCGATACATTGGTTGGTTAAAAAAATTTGTTTTTTAACATCGGTAAATTTTAATAAAATAGTAAAAATATCAAAAGATAGACCTACAAAAGATCATTCTTACAAAATGAGCCCTAAAAAAGTTGAACAAACATTTAATTGGAAACCAAAATATTCAATAAACGAAGGCCTTAAAAAAACCATTAATTGGTATAAAAATAACAAAAATCAAACTTCAATTCTGGGAAAAATTTATGTTCACAAACCTTGATAAAAAAATATGAATAAATCGTTAGAAGCAAAAAATAGATGTAAAAAATACAGAAAAAAGATTTTAGAAATGTCTCAATCTGTATCTGCGTTGCATATAGGCGGTTCATTTTCAAGCGTGGAAATAGTTGATTGTATTTATAATAGACTCAAAAAAGAATTAGATAAATTTGTTTTGTCTAAAGGGCATGCAGGAATTCTTCAATACGTAATTTTAAATGATTTGGGAATAATCAAAGATGAAGATCTAAAAAATTATCAACAAAAAAATGGTTTTCTTGGTGTTCATCCAGACTATGGATCGCCAGGAATAATGGCTTCAACAGGATCGCTGGGTCACGGATTAGCCATGATCGCTGGTATGGCTTTAGCGTGTAAAAATAAAAAAAAATACTTTTACGTTTTGCTAAGTGATGGAGAATTACAAGAAGGATCTGTTTGGGAAGCCGCTTTAACAATTTCTTCACTAGGATTAAATAACATAATAGCAATAATAGATAATAATAATCTCCAAACTGCTAGTTGGACTACAGATACACATCCTACGCTTTACCCTATCGATAAAAAATTTAAATCTTTTGGATGGGATGTAGCAAAATGTGACGGTCACAACTCCAATGATATTTATAATAGAATAAAAAAAAGATCTTCTAAAAAACCTTTTGCCTTAATTGCCGAAACTATAAAAGGATATCCAATAAGTTTTATGAAAAATGAACCAAAGTGGCATTATAGAGCCCCCAATAAAGCTGAATATTTAAAAGCTATAAAGGAAATTAATAATTTATGAGAAACATTTTTGCTGAAGAGCTTTATAAACACGCAATTAAAAATAAAAAGATATATATATTGGTTTCAGATATTTCTCCTGCAGGCAACATGATAAAATTCCAAAAAAAATATCCTCATCGTTTTTTAAATATTGGTGTTTCCGAACAAACTATGATTGGTATGTGCGCAGGATTATCTATGGAAGGAATGAGACCTTTTGCATATACAATTTCAACTTTTGCTTTGTACCGTCCATTTGAAATGGTTAGAAATGATCTGTGTTATCAAAATCTTCCTGTTACTATAGTGGGTATGGGAGCTGGCACAATATATTCCACTTTGGGAGTAACTCATTTAACTCAGGAAGATATATCAATTGCAAGATCAATACCAAATATGAGTATAATTGCACCTTGTGATCTAAGCGAGTTAAAAGAAGCAATTAATTTTTGTTGTACTAAATCAAAATCACCTGTTTACTTGAGGATAGGCAAAACTGGGGAGAAAGATTTTACAAAAAATTGTAATAATAATTGGAAGTTTGGGAAAATTAGAAAAATTTCTTCAGGAACAGATGTTTGCTTTTTAGCCTTTGGCCCAATAGTTAGAAAAACATTTGATTTAAAGGATAATTTAAGGGTACAAAATATCTCTTCAGAAATATATAGTTGTCATACATTAAAACCTTTTGATTATAATAGTTTAAAAAAAATATTTAAAAAATTTAAATTAATAGTAGTTATTGAAGATCACTCTAAAATTGGAGGTTTAAGTAGCATTGTAAAATCGAATGCATATGAGACTCGATATAATGGAAAAATTATTTCATATTCACTTAAGGATGAATTTATCCACTGCTATGGATCTCAAGATGATTTACTAGAGAAACACAATATAAATAATAAAAAAATTTATAAAGAGATTATTAAAAAAATAAAATGAAAGCAGCAATATTAGTTGAAAGTAAAAAACCATTAGTAATTACGGACATAGATCTGCCAACCAAATTAGAATTTGGACAAGTTTTAGTGAAAGTTTGTTATAGTGGAATATGTGGAAGTCAAATCAATGAAATAAACGCGGCCAAAGAACCAGATAAATTTTTGCCACACCTTTTGGGACACGAAGGATCGGGTATAGTTGAAAAAATTGGAGAAGGGGCTTCTACCGTAAAAGTTGGAGATCATGTTGTTTTGCACTGGAGAAAAAGCTCTGGTGTAGAAAGCGTTACACCTAAATATTTTTGGAATGGGAAAAAATTAAATGCTGGAAGAATAACAACATTTAATGAAAAAGCTATTGTGTCTGAAAATAGATTAACAGTTATACCAAAAAGTTTTGATATGCGTACCGCTCCACTTTTTGGTTGTGCCGTTACCTCTGGTTTTGGCATAGTAAATAATGACGCTAAAATAAAAATAGGACAATCTGTTATAATTTTTGGAGTAGGTGGAATTGGACTAAATGTTGCTCAAGCTTCATCTATGGTTTCAGCATATCCAATAATTGGTGTAGATATTCATCAGCATAAAATAGATATGGGTAAAAAATTTGGATTAACTCACGGCATGACAACTAATATAAAAAATATAAATAAAGAAATCTATAATATTATCGGAGACAAAGGTGCCGATATAACCGTTGATACAACAGGTAATACAAAAGTTATTGAACAAGCTTATGAATTAACAGCCCCTGATGGAAAGACTATACTTGCCGGTGTGCCAAAAAATAAAATTACAATATACTCTTTGCCACTTCATTTTAAAAAGATATTGACTGGTTCGCATGGTGGAGATTCTGTGCCGGACGTAGAAATACCTCGTTATATACGATTAATAAATGAAAAAAAAATGACACTAGACAATATGATTACTCATGAATTTAAGCTGTCAGAAATCAACAGCGCAATAGATTTATTAAGAAGTGGAAACGCAGGACGTATAGTCATAAAAATGAATTAATCTAAATCGAAAATATAAAATTATGGGAAATCTAGTAAATTATGTAACTTTTTTACACAAATCAACCAAACGTGAATACATAAAACGTATGGTGGACGAAAAAGTTAAGTGCATGATTAAAGCAAAAGAATATGAATTTGATTATTGGGATGGCGATAGACGTTACGGTTACGGAGGTTACAAATATGTACCTGGTCATTGGAAACCAGTAGCGGAATTACTTATAAAAAATTATAATTTAACTAATAATTCAAGCGTATTGGATGTGGGTTGCGGTAAAGCTTTTCTACTTTACGAAATGAAATTATTGTTACCTAGTTTAAAAATTTCTGGATTTGATATTTCCAAACACGGTATAGCAAATGCAAAAAAAGAAATTAGTAAAGATTTGTTTATACATCGTGCCCAGGACCCATATTCGTTCAAGGATAAACAATTTGATTTGGTTATCTCTGTAAATTCGCTGCATAACTTAAGAATTTTTGAACTTAATGTTGCTTTGAAAGAAATTGAACGCGTAGGTAAACAAGGTTATGTGCTAGTTGAGAGTTATAGAAATGAGAAAGAGCTATTTAACTTAGAATGTTGGGCTCTCACAGCAGAATCTTACTTTGATACTAAAGAATGGTTATGGATATATAATCAATTTGGATACACTGGTGATTATGAGTTTATTTATTTCGAGTAAAGGCATGTTGATTACCGCTCACGAAAAATGGATAAAAATTGTTTTAAGTCAATGCACAAAGATTAGGACTCGCTTAAAATTCCGAAAGTGTAATTATAAATCAAAAATAAATTTATGAGACTTAACATAAACCAAACACCGGGTTCTTTAAAGTGGCCTCAAATAATAAAAAAAAGTTTCGACTTTAAAAATGGCCAAGGATTGACACAATTAAATTTGAGTCATTTATTTACAGCTAAAGACTGCCAAAATATTTATCAAAAATTTAATTCTAATCTTAATTGGATAATTCGTGATGGCCAAAAAATTGAGATTCCCAAAAATCAAGTTTCAACAGCTAAATATTTAGCAAAATTTATGGATTTTTTTCGTCAACTTTTGCAAAAAAATATTCCAGAAAAGGATCATGTACAGTTAAAAATAGAAACTTTACGTGTAGCTCGTTCAGACGGAACCCAACATCAAGTTGGAAGTAGATGGCACCAAGATCATGAATCTTATTTTACTTTATTAATAAATTTGACTGATGCTGGATGGATAAAGGAGGCAGAATATAGGGAACCAAACTCTTCTACTAATTTTTATTATTTAGAACCCAACGAGAAATATAGCTTAGATAGTTTAGGCAACCCTATTTCACAAAAGCATTGGAAAAAAGATTATCTGAAACCACTTCACTTGGGTATTATTAATAGCGGTTTAAGATATTTTTTCTTTCCTTTTGATAAATGTAGACCAATTTCGCATCTATCTCCGCAGATTAAAAATTTTAATAAGCGCCTTGTAGCTATTGCAACCTTTTCCGTATCAGGCATTGAACAGGGTATGGATTTAAAAGATCTCTATATACCTCTTAGCAAATTGAAAAATAGTACTGCTTTAAAAAATTTAAGACATCATTGGAGAAATATTTTGGGCATAGAAAAGAGTATACACACAAAAAATTTCTTGAGAAGGTCAAGTTCAAAATTTGGACTATATAAAATTGATTCAATTAAGTTTAATGCCCTTAACAAACGTTCTAATAAAAAACAAAAAAAATATAGTCAGTACAGAATAGTTAACTTTGGTTTAAAACAGTTTCAAAGTGATTTGTCAAATAATAAAAAGTTATTGTATAAAACTATTCCGATCGGTGAATTATCAAGATCATTAAATTTTTTTTCAAAAATAGGAGAATTTTCAATTAAAAAATTAATCAAAACCGACAAAACTCTTTTAAGCTCTAAAGACTGTTCCTTATCAGGTAATAATAATTATGATCTTCTTGTTCTGTTTAAACAACCAAAAAAAGCTTTGCAACTTTTGAGCATGGAGGAAACATTAAGTCACATAGAAGAATTTGTATTAATATTATACCGGAAGGCTAATAATTATATTTTTTCTAAAAAGAAAAGTAGCTGTTATGATAGATATTTACCTTTTGAACGAAAAAAAATAGACAACACTCTCGATTTTACAAAAAAAGAACTTTCAGAAAACAAAATTGCTCAAATGTTTACCTCTTTTCAGTTTAATTATTCTCCAGATATCAAAAAGAGATTTTTAATATCTCAATCACTTAAAATGGCATGGAAAAAAGGTATAAAACAAATTGTAACAAATGAGAAAAATAAATATTTTTTAATCGACAAAAGTAATTTTGACAATAAAAATATTGTTTCTAACCAAAACTTAAGAAGTATTGATAAAGTTCCTTTTTTTCTTCCTAGAATAGGTATGAACAGAACGTTACCTAAGGTAGATGTGAGTTCACGGTTAATCAAATTATCAAAGAAGATTTTAAACAAAGATTATAATTGGTACCAGATAAAAAAGGAAATTGCAGAAAAAGCGACTTCGGAAGAAATAAAAACAATATCTGAGTTTATAAATATGGAATTGAAATTATCTCAGCATATTACATATTAAAAACGAATAATGAAATACTCATGAGATATATTTTAACGTTATTAATCATTTTGTTGTTAATCAAAAAAATATAATTTTTAATCTAAAATCAAAAAATATCGATAATGTCCCATTTTTTTTACCTAGATTAGGTATAGATAGAAAATTACCCGAAGTGAATGCAAGCTCACAATTGATTAAATCATCAAAGAAAATTTTAAGCAAATAAGCTACCTTAGGATATAATAAGATTTGTGAATATTATTAAATTTAAAAGAAGTATATGTCGATTATGTGAATCAAAAAATTTGGAAATGGTGGTTCCGCTTGCACCTACTCCTGTAGCAGAAAAATATTTAAATAAAAATCAATTGGATCAAGAAGAAATAATTTGTCCATTAGATCTTTATATTTGCAAAAACTGCGGTCACGTACAGCTCATAGATATTATTGATCCCAAATTTTTATATAGTGACTACACTTATTCTTCTGGAAACTCCAGCGGTCTTGTTAAACATTTTAAAGAGTACTCGGATAATATAATTAAAAAATATAAACCAGAAAAAAATTCACTTGTTGTTGATGTTGGAAGTAACGATGGTACCTTGTTGCGCTTTTTTAAAGAACATGGATTAAATGTATTGGGAGTTGATCCGGCAAAAGAAATTGCAGAAAAAGCTACTTCTGAGGGAATAAAAACATTGCCGGAATTTATGAATGTTAAATTATCACAAAGTATTAAAAAGGATTATGGTTTAGCAAAAATCGTAACTGCGAATAATGCTTTTGCTCATATGGATGATTTAATCGGCATGTTAGAAAGCATTAAAAATTTAATGCAACCGGATGGTATATTTGTTTTCGAAGTTTCATATTTACTCGACGTTATTCAAAAAATTCTTTTAGGAACAATTTTTCACGAACATCATTCTTATCATTCGTTAAAGCCACTAGTTAAATTCATGAAGCGTTATAATATGGAAATTACAGATGTTGAAAGAGTAACTATTCAGGGAGGATCATTAATTGGAACAGCTCAAATCATTGGCGGACCTCATAAAATCTCAGCTTCTGTCGAAAAATTACTCCAACTAGAAGAAAAAAATAAATTAGATGACCCAGAAACACTCAAAAAATTTTCTAGTAAAATGAAAAAAATGAAAGAAGATATTGGAAAAATTTTAAATGACTTTAAAAAACAAGGTAAAACAATTGCAGGATTTGGGGCAGCGCGTAGCGGAACTACTTTAATTACTCAAATGGGTATCGGAAAATTATTAGATTTTATTGTGGATGATAATCCAGAAAAGCAAGGTAAATTTACACCGGGTGATCATATACTTGTAAAACCAACAAAGACAATTTATGAAAAAAAACCTGACTATCTTTTTATTTTAGCTTGGATTCATGCTAAAAAAATTATTAGGGATAACAAAAAATATATCGATGACGGAGGACATTTTATTTTATGTTTTCCAGAATTAAAAATCATCGGCAAAAAAGAGATAGCTGAAATATGAAAGTATGCCAAGTTTGTAAAAAAAAAGAATGTGTTAAACTAATTGATTTTGGTGAACATCCAGTTTGTCATAAATTTACTGATGGAAAAGAAAAAGAAGAAAAATATTCTTTAGCATTGGGCCAATGTAAATTTTGTGGACTAGTACAGCTAACGTCTCCTATTCCAGTTGATAAGCTTGTACCTTTATATGATTGGATTACATACAATGAGCCAGAAGAACATTTAGATCATTTAGCAAATGTTATTGGAAACTTGCCGGGTATAACAAAAAAATCCACAGTTTGTGGAGTAAGCTATAAAGAAGATACAACAATAGCTCGTTTGAATAAATTAGGATTTAATAATACTTGGAGAATAGATATGAATAAGGATCTAGGTATAAGTGATAAAAAAGCTAACCTCGAAAGCATTCAGCATTATCTAAAACCAAATATTGTTGATTCAATACATAAAAAATATGGCGTTCCAGATATAATTATAGTACGCCACATTCTTGAACATACTCACGATACCCATAATTTTATGTTTGCATTAAAAAAACTTGTCAGCCCCTCTGGTTATATTGTTTTTGAAGTACCTGACTGCACTGAAGGATTTGAAAAACTTGACTATACTACTATATGGGAAGAACATATTTTATATTTTACGGATTTAACTTTCAAAAACTGTCTTAGTGCTGGGGGCTTTCTTTTACATCACTTTGAAAAATATGATTATTCTTTTGAAAGTGTTTTAATAGGAATTGTTAAACTAAATGAAAATAAAAATAAATTTTATAACTTTAATATTGAAAAAAATATACTTGATAAAGAAGCAGCAAGAGTACAAAGCTTTACTGAACAATTAAGAAAAAAACAAGATTCGGTTAAAAAATTTTTAAAAGATTTTAAAGAAAAAAAAGATAATGTTGTAATTTTCGGAACTGGACACGCAGCCTGCATGTTTGTAAATTTACTAGGGATTAAAAATTTGATAGATTTTGCTGTTGATGATAATCATAAAAAAAAAGGGTTTTATATGCCTGGCTCAAAATTACCTATATATAGCTCAGAATCTTTAACAAATAAAAAAACAAATTTGTGTTTATTAGGTATTAGTTCAGAGAGTGAAAAAAAAATTGTAAAAAAACTTAAAAATTTTAAAGAAAATGGTGGAGTTTTGGCCTCAATTTATCCAGCTAGTAAATACGCAATTCAATCACAACAAATGGAATAATAATTGAAAAATGTTTCAATTTAAAAAAAAAAATAATGAAGTTTTTTACACGAGTAAAACAATTGCTCAAATTGAAAATAGTGATATTGAATTTTTAAAGGATAATGTAAAAAAAACTAAAAGAAAAAGAATACGTTTGTGTACCCACATGGACGAAAAAGACAATACTCAAGAAATGTTTATTGCTCTTTCAAAAGAAACATACATTAGGCCCCACAAGCATTTAAACAAACCAGAGTCGCTACATGTTTTAGAGGGTTCTGCTGATGCCGTTTTTTTTGACGATGAAGGAAATATAAAAAAAATAATTCAATTATCAAATTCTTCTTCTAAATCATGTTTTTATTACAGAATTAATGAACCAACTTATCATACTTTTATTATCAACAGTAATGTCTTCATTTTTCATGAAACTACTCAAGGGCCTTTTAAAAAGACTGATTCTCTAAACGCCCCATGGTCGCCCGAGGAATCTGATTTAGATAAAATAGAAGATTTTGTTTTAAAATTAAAAAAGTCTGTAAAAACCTTTAAAAAAAGGTAATTATGAAACACTTGCATTACAACTTAATATGCCTCATTATTACCTTTAGCACTAAAGAGAATTTATAATTAATTTATGTCTCAAAAAGATACCGATTTTACATTTGTTATACCAAATACTCGTTGGCATAGAGAAGGCGAAGGAAGATATTGGAACCATATTCCTTATCCAGAAGGAATACTAACAGCGGTACTAAGAAGAAATGGATTCACAGTTAATCATATCGATGCAAACACTAACAATTATTCTGAACGTGAGCTATTCGAACAAGTAGAAAAGAAAGCTGGAAAAGTAATTGGTATAAGCGCATTAAGTGTTGAGTACCGTGATTCAGTTCACAAAACCATGGGTATAATTAAAATGGCAAAACCTTCCTCAAAAACTGTTTTGGGGGGAGTTTATCCTTCAATATCTCCGGACGTAGCAAAAAAAGATAAAAATATTGATTTTATAGTTATTTCAGAAGGTGAAAAAAGATTACTAAAATTAATGAATTGTTTAAAAAATAATCAACCATTTAATAGTGTGGATGGTTTACACTACAAAGAAAATGGTGAATGGCATTATAATCCAAGAAAAGTAACAGGAAATACACAAGATTTGAATGAGTTGCCTTTTCCCGATTATAGCGATTATAACACCGATAAATTATTTAATTGGAGTCAAAAGTACACACAAAATTTCCAGTTTAGAAACTTACCAATGACAA